>Ga0154579_113_pt1 | contig 76560 bp, 73 predicted proteins | sample RifGroF2_FD_116008 | JGI IMG/M metagenome (GOLD analysis project Ga0154579, IMG submission 116008) | Clostridiales bacterium GWF2_36_10
ACTTAAAATGCTTACACCGCTTACTTTTTCATCGCTGTCGATACCCACCATAACTTGCATATTACCGCCATATCCTTTTATAGTTACAGTAATAACATGACCGACTATATTTCCGTTCTCATCTTTTCCAACGACGGCGTTATCTTTTACTTCTTCAAAAGTATCCGCCGTGGAAAGGACAATCTTTCTTGTTGCATTAATATCCTGTTCGGCCCGTTCTAAAATCTTTTTTTCCGTGAGTGCAGAGGTTACCGCAAGAAATGTAGTTGTCAGCAGGCAAATTACAAAAAGCGAAATAGTCGGTTTTATAATTTTTTTAATATCCAGCTTCATTTTCCCACCACACTTTTCTTAGCACCAAAGGTTTTTGGAACGGTTAACCTGTCAATATGCGGAGTTATTATATTCATCAAGAGTATCGCATACGAAACACCATCCGGTAAAGCTGCAAAGACACGAATCAATATTGTTATAACACCGCAGCCTATTCCGAAAATAACCTTACCTTTATTCGATAGCGGACTGGTTGAGTAATCTGTCGCCATAAAAACAGCTACAAACAGAAGTCCGCCACCTAATACGTGAAACAAAGGATCATCCCCAAATGCAAATGCGAGTAACGCAACCGTCCCGACAAATGACAGCGGAACAATGGGTTTTATTACTCTGCGTATTAAAAGATAAGCAAAACCGATAAATATTGCAAGCGCGCTGGTCTCGCCAATGCTACCCCTTACATTACCTAGAAATAAATCCATATGCGACCAGTCACCACCTGCAAGAGGTGTAGCTGTTGAAACTGCATCAACTGTTTCGTTTACAAAAGACCAGTCGGTCATTTGTGTTGGAAAAGAAACAACCATCGCAACTCTTCCGGCTATGGCAGGGTTGATAAAATTGTGCCCGATACCGCCAAAAAACTGCTTTGCCACAACTATAGCAACTATACAGCCAAATAAAGCATAAAAAAGGTTTATCGTAACAGGCAGAGAAAGTGCAAGCAGCGTTCCTGTAACAGGTGCTGAAAGATCGCTTATTGTCATATCTCTCTTCATTACTTTTCTCGAAATATATTCAAGAACGATACAGGCTGTAACGCAGAAAGTTACTATAAGTAATACCCTGTAGCCGAAAACAATTGTTGCAGCAATAATGGCAGGGACAAGTGCAATAAGAACATCTGACATTATTCGTGCTGTGCTGTCCTTACCTCTGAAGTGAGGTGAGGATGATACAAAAAGTTTTTCTGTCATTTTATAGTTATCCTTTCATAAGCTGTGGAGATTATTTAGGCTTTTCTTCTTTAAGTAATTGTTTGCCGATTCTTAGAGATTGCAGTATATGTCTGTGAGCAGGACAAACAAAGCTACAGGAGCCGCATTCTAAGCAGGAAGAAAGATCGTACTTCTTTAACTTTTCCAAGTCCTTTTTTTCCGCAGCAACCGAAAGCATAACCGGCATAAGGCTCATCGGGCAGTTATCTATACATCTTCCGCACCTGATACAAGAATCAGCTTTTTTTAAAACAGCTTCTTTTTCCGCAAAGGCTATTATTGCATTTGTCTGCTTTAAAATCGGAAGGCTATCATCACTTAAGGCAAGTCCCATCATAGGTCCGCCATACAGTATTTTTTTCGGTGGCGCAGAATATCCTCCGCAAAACTCAATAATGTCTTTTATCGGAGTTCCCACAGGAACAATAACATTCTGCGGATTCTTTATCGCGCTGCCGTCAACAGTTATTCTTTTTGTAATCAAAGGAATTCCTGATTTTAAATATTGTGCAAGAAAAGCTACACTGGTAACATTCATTACAACGCAGCCTACATCAGACGGCAGCTTACCGGGCGGAATCCTTCGTCCGGTGCATGCCTGTACCAGCATTTTTTCCGCTCCCTGCGGATATAGCGCTTTAAGAGTCATTACCTTTACTTCGTCTTTGGGATCATGCAGCTTATTATCCGCTATTGACTTTAAAAGCTCAATAGCATCCGGTTTGTTGCTCTCTACACCGATAATAACTTTATGTATACCGAGTAGCTCTTTAATCGCATAAATTCCCGACATAACGCTCCAAGAATTCTCCATTATCTCTCGATGGTCGCTTGTAATAAACGGCTCGCATTCCGCACCGTTTATAAGCAGAGTGTCTATAACTTTATCAGCAGGTACTCTTAGCTTTACATGAGCAGGGAAACCTGCGCCGCCCAGGCCAACCAGTCCGCTCTCTCTTACTGCTTTTAAAAACTTATCATTGGTGCTTACGTCAGGCGGTGTGCATTCTATATGCTCCATTAATCCGTCAGATTCTATTACAATGCTCTCAATAGTCACTCCATTAGGCATCAAAACGCTGCTTATCTCTTTTACAACACCGGAAATTGAGGAATGAATCGGTGCCGAAACAAACGAACTGCTATCACCTATAACCTGTCCTGCCTTAACCTTGTCGCCCACCTTAACTATGGGGTTACACGGAGCACCTATATGTTGAAGCATGGGTATTATAACATGCTTTGGTGGTGGCATTACCACCGATAGTCGGGCAGCAGTATTTTTATTGTGCGATATATGAATTCCGCCCTTTGTTCTGAATGGTTTTATTTGCTTAATTAAATTTTTCATTTCTACCTCCGTATATCGGTAATTGTACTTGCTAATTTGAATTATATATTATGTGTCCCATAATTCGGTCAGCAAAAGACTAGGAACGTGAAAAATGCTGTTTTTTTCGCCGCAAAATTCGACAGCAAGATACAACATGTTGTATATTTGTGTATCGAAAACTGTTGAATTATTCTTATTTAGTAAGGAAATATACGATTTTCGTTTTGGTGAGAAACCATCGTATCAAATTGAATACTGTCCATTTTTAGGGACTCTAAAAGAGAATTCTGCATTGTGCATAGCCAATACTAAAAATAAATATATTTAATAAAATCTTCGATCTGCTTTTATCTGATTGTTCTTTGTTATTATCCATCTGTGTATACTATCATTTTTTTATGTAAATATCAATATTAAAACACAAAATAAACTATCCAATATTAGTAAATAAGTCGAAATTGTTTTTGCATAATCACAATTTTAGCAAGAAATGCATTAGTGGTAAATTTTCTTATTAAAATTGTCATTGAAAATATTGCTTAACTTAATTATTAGTAGTAAATAGGCATTTTATTACGGCAAATCAATACCCCTCACGTTCACGTTTGGTATTTTCTAAAAGAAAACAGCGGTGAATGGAATATATCGCTTTGTATCGGTACATTAAACGAGAAGATATTAAAAACCAGTCAAATCACTGTTTCTAATTCAAGTTGGTATAAAAAAATCCCGAACCAGTGCCTTATCGGAGCTGGTTCGAGATTATTTATATTAATATATTTATATCTTTATCCTTGTATATCCATTACCATTCCTATAAAAATTGGAAGGTTTGTGGAGTTATCGATTATTGCATATACAAAGGGTCTGTCGAGTTTTACATTCTTGGTTTCCACATATGATTCGTCCCTCATTTCGACCTTTGTAACCGCTCCTGCTTTTGTTCCACGCTCATCAACAGAAATAAAGGTCTTGTGCAATACATCTCCTATAAAGATATTTCCTCTCGATGACTTACCGAGCTTATTGAAATCAGCACTGCCTGCATCAAAAGCAATCGGCATACCCATTTCTTTTAAAATATCATTCATTGTAACTTTATAATCATAACTGAATTTAGGCATCGTTGCGTTCACTGCGATATTTTCAGAGCTTTTTAACAGGTTTAAGAAGTTTTCACCCGACATCGAGTTTATATATTCGTTTATATTTACATCCTCGTTCGGTAGTATTGCTATAAAGCTATATTTATCGTTTACATAGGGTTTAATAAAGCCTGTTGCTTTACTGTCTTCTAAATATTTGCTTTCCTCCGATACCATAAATTCCACGTTTCGTTTGCTTCCGTCATACGAATTAAATATACCTTCTGAAATATTATCTTTGTTGTATATCTCTTTCCATTCGGCATCAAAGACAATAGCGTTAATCAGATACATTACGGCATCATCTCTAATCTCATCAAGTATCTTGTCAATCATACCATCGGTATTTTTATTTACCCAGTTATTTATATCAGATAATGTCTGATTGTCAAACGCAGACTTATAAGCCGCGGCATTGTAATAATCTGCGTTTTTCTGTAAAAAGTCCTTTTCGACCGTAAGTCTGCCCTCGTCATCTCTGAACCATATTGAGTTGGCAATCTTAAATTTTGATTTCTCTTCGTTTGAAAGATTTTTAACATAGGTATAAAGGTATTCATTAAGCTCGTCAATCGTTATATCTCCGCCGAGAACAGCTTGCATTTGAGTAAGAGTTTCGTTATCTGCGCCGTTTGCTGTCATTGAAAGCGCAAGCATAACCGAGAGTGGTGAGATTAGTGAATTTTTATCCTCTTCAATCGACTTTTTGAATAGTTCAATCGAAAAATCTGCAGTGTTGTTAATAAACTTATCATCTACAACTTTTCCGCTTACTGCTTTTGCAGAAATACCCTTCATCAGGTTATCTGCTTTTACCTGCATTATTATTGCAGAACAGGAAGCAAAGGTTGTCAGCATCATTGCTGCTATTAATAACAAAGTCAGTGCTGATATAATGAGTCGCCTAGTATTTTTCATCTTAATTTTATCCTTTCTAACGTTTACGGTTAATTAATACTTTATATTATATAAGACTATGTAATTAGTACTTTGGTTTCATTAAAATGAAAAAAAGAGAACAATTTTTTATGTTCCCTTTTAAACTGATATTACTTATGATATTTTTTGCCTGTCAAGATAGTATATGCTCTGTAAATCTGTTCTGCAAGAATCGGACGCATAAGGCGGTGCGGAAATGTCATGTCGGACACTGAAAGTAAAAAGTCGCATTCGTTTTTAAGTTGTTCATCCAGCCCGTGACTGCTGCCGATAATAAACACTATATCGGAATAACACGAAAACTTTTCGCTTAAAAATGCCGAAAAGCCCTCACTTGTTATCCTTTTACCCTCAACACAAAGTGCAACTTTAAAACAGCGTTTTGGTAGTCGCTGTCTGATACGCTCAGCTTCGTTTTTTAATGCCTTTTTGACCATAATTAAATTATCTTCGTTTTCGGGCAGTTTTTCTTCTTTTATCGCAACCGTGTTATAAGTGCAAAAAGGCTGCAACCGTTTGATGTATTCTTTTTCGGCTTCCAGCAGGTAATCTTCCTTAGCGTCACCAACGTGAAGTAAATATATAACTGGCATAATTAAACGCGCTTCTTCTTTTTCTTTACCGAAAATCCAAAAGAGCCGATCTTTTTACCCATTGCAAAATATGAACCGTGTGAATAGGCGAAAAGCCCTGCTTTTTCCAGCCTTAATTTGCCCGCATCATCTAAAAGTTTTTCTTCTACCCCAACCGACACAATATCCGCAATAAACATATCGTGTGATCCAAGCTGAACTATCTCAGTGACCTTACATTCGATTGTAACAGGACACTCTGCTATCGAAGGACAGGAAACAACATTTGACTTTTCGGGTGTGATTGCAAGAGTTGAGAACTTATCAATCTCTCTGCCTGTTTTAACTCCGCAAAAGTCAACTATTCGTACAAGCATTGAGCTTGGCAGATTGATGCAGAACTCTTTTGTTTTAGAAATAATTTCATGTGTATATCTTGACGGACGTACAGAAATATAGGTCTTTGCAGGGTTTGTATTGAGTATACCTGTCCATGCAATTGTGCAGACATTCGTCTTTTCGCCGTCTGCGCTGGTTATCAACACCGCCGGTACAGGGGAGAGTAAAGCTCCGCCCTTCCAATTAATTTTTGCCATTTTATTTCCATTCCTTTTTTATTTTATTTGTGGCAGAGTAGCATCAACAAACGCTGTCCAGTACTTATCGTAAGTAATAAATCCGGGCGGTGAGCCGTTCGGCTTTTTTAGATACCGCACCTGTGTGTAATCAACTCCAACATTTTCGCTTCCACGTTTTTCCGAATGATAAGCAGCAATTCTTGCCGCCTCGGTGTAGTCCTCCGCCGACGGTTCGCTGCCGTCGGTATATAAAATTACGTGTGAGCCGTGAAAGCCCTTGATGTGAAACCAGATGTCCCATTTATCTGCTAAGGCGGTCAGGCTGTCGTTGTCCTTATTGTTTTTACCCGCTTTTACTGTAAGTCCGTTCGAAGTTGTATAAACCAACGGTTTTTGCGGACTGCTTTTTTGTTTTTTGCCTTTATTTTGACCTGCAATATATCCTGTATCAATCAGTTCTTTTCTTATTTCTCCCAATTCCTGAACATTCGAAGAACGCATTATAAAATCAAGCACGCTCTCAAGATAATTTATCTCGGTATTAGCTTTAACTATCTGTTCAATCAGAATTGTTTCTGCGTGCTTCAGCTTTGTATATTTTTTATAACGAAGCTGAGCGTTTTTTGCAGGTGTGAGCTTGGTTTCAAGATTAATTTCTACTTCCTTCTCACTCTCATAATCGTATAAAAACACCTTAGTATCGCCCTGCTTTAAACGGTACATATATGCGGTTATAAGGTCGCCTTCTTTTTTATAAATATCACGCTTGTGGCAATCGGAAAGCTCGTTTTTCTGTAGGACAATCTTTTTGCGAAGTCTTGTCAACGCATTGTTTACTACCTTAAGAATGTCAAAAGCATACTGCTTTATTCCTGCGTTTTCCGATTTTTTACCGTAATACTCTGTCAAGAGTTGCGAAAAGCTCTCTTTGACTTCGCAAATAGCGGAAGTTGCATACTGTTTGGTCGGAATAAAGGAATATTCAATTCCTTCTCCGTCTTGATTCTTAATTATAACAGGAGTAAATTGCTTGTTTGAAATTATATCATTTAATTTTTCCGCTTCTTTGTAAAAACACTCATAGTCAAGTTCGTATACTGTTTCGTCGGTTTTTCCACAGGTTCTGTAAGCAACCTCCCTTGCAACAAGCGGTGAAAAAGAAAAGAAGGTTGAAACAAGAAAGTTATCCGCACGTTTTTCTCTGTTTTCTTCCAATAATGAAAAAAACAATTCTTTGTTTTGAACAGCATCCGTAAGCGGAATTTTGTCCTGCCTTGGAGGTAATTCGTAGGGCATACCTACCATAACCTGTCTGACAGAAGCGGTTATGTCCGCAACAGAGGATGCACCCAATATTCGATTATCCTCGTTGCAAAGTAGTATGTTTGAATATTTTCCCATCATTTCGGCATAAATATACCGCTTTTTTATATAACCCATCTCGTCTGCACTGTTGAATTCAAAGCGTATTATCCGCTCGTCCTTGACGCATTCAACCGAAACAAGGTGTGCATTTATAAGATGCTTTCTGAAAAGCATACATTGTCCTGTCGGCTGTTCGGGGCGAATCAATTCTGTTCCGCTAAGCGCAATGACAGGATTGGAAGCAGAAGCTGAAATTATAAGATTTGTACGCTTGCCGTAATTGTATAAAGAAAGGATTAAAGCAGAGGGTGAACTGAAATGCAGCTTGTCAACTCTTGCGCCTGCCCATTCGTTTATTTCCGCTGCAACCGCAATACAAAAAAATCCGTCAAATGCCATATTCGTACTCTGCCTTAAAAGGCAATATTTCTATTTCTATTTCAGGGAATTTTGATAAAAGCAGTTCTTTTATTTTCGGAAGAACAACATTCTCGGTTTCGTAATGAGTGCCACAGACCATGTTTAGCCCCAACTCTCTAGCCTCGATCAGCCCCGAATGGTTGACTTCTCCTGTAAGAAAAGTGTCTGCACCTGATTTTTTTACGTCAGTAATAAAATCTTTACCACTGCCGCCGATAACAGCAACCTTTTTTACACTATTACCGGAACATACACCATAAACGCTGTCTATTCCAAGTGCATTTTTTATATGTTTGCAGAAATCGTTATAACTCATTTCTTTTTCGAGAATACCGACCTTACCGCAGTGTTCCATTTTTTGTGTATCTTTTATTTCGACAATTTTTGCAAGGCAATCATCCACACCGCCGTCTGCTTCGTCAAGTCGGGTATGGTAGGATAAAACCGCTATATTGTTTTTTATACATTGGATAACTCGTTTTCCGTAGGGCTCGGAATAATCAATTGAAGAAAGTGATTTAAAAACAAGTGGATGATGAGTAATAATCAGATCCGCCGAAATACTTTTTGCTTTTTCAATTGTAATGCTTGTACAATCAAGTGCGATTAAAACACGCTTAACATTCGCATTTTCATCGGGAAGCACCATTATTCCATCGTTATCCCATGGCATTGAGAGTGCTTTCGGCAAAACGGTATCAAAATATTCGATTATATCCTTGATATTTGCCATAAACACCCTCCTTTTTTTACAGATTAAAGTATTGATTTTACTTTTTTAACAATTCCTGCAGCATTAAGGTTGAAATAGTCAAGCAAGTGTTCTGCTTTTCCGCTTGTGCCAAAAGTATCCTCAATGCCCACTCTTGCCATTTTTGTCGGGCAGAATTCGCTTGTTATTTCTGCAACCGCACTGCCAAGCCCACCGATAACAGAATGCTCCTCGGCTGTGACAATACGCTTTGTTTTCTCTGCGTATTTTATGATTATTTCCTTATCAATCGGCTTTAATGTGTGAATATTAATAACAGCAGCATCTATACCTTCGGCTGCAAGGATTTCTCTTGCTTCAAGTGCAGGCGAGTTCATAATTCCGGATGCAAAAATGGCAACATCATTTCCGTCAGCAAGTACAACACCCTTGCCTAACTCAAACGTATAATTAGATTTATCGAACATAACGGGAACAGCAAATCTACCTAATCGCATGTAGACAGGTCCGTCATAGTTAAGTATTGCTTCGATCGCAAAATAAGCCTCTGTTGCATCTGCCGGATTGACAACCACCATGTTAGGAACCGAACGCATAAGTGCTATATCCTCGCAGAATTGGTGCGTTGCACCATCCTCACCGACTGTAACTCCAGCATGAGAAGCACAAATTTTTACATTTAGTCTGGGATATGCAACAGAGTTGCGAATCTGTTCAAATGCTCTTCCGCAGGCGAACATTGCAAAAGAAGAGGCAAATGCAGTTACTCCCGAAGCGGCTATACCGGCAGCAACAGAGATCATGTTTCCTTCCGCTATTCCGCAATTAATAAACCTATCAGGGTATTTTTTTCCGAAGATTGCTGTTTGTGTAGAGCCTGAAAGATCAGCGTCCAGCACAAAAAAATTATATTTTTCGCCAAAGTCGGCAAGTGCGTTGCCATATGCAACACGTGTTGCCACTCTTTTTAAGTTCATGTCAGTATTTATAATGTTACCCATTTTTACGCACCTCCATTGCTCTTTTATATGCTGCTTCAAGCTCTGCAACCGCTATCTCGTTTTCGTCCTTTTTCGGAGCTTTACCGTGCCAGTCTGCTTTGTTTTCCATAAAAGAAACACCTTTGCCTTTTACGGTATTGCATATAATTATACTCGGTTTTTCCGAACTATAAGCAGCGTTTACTGCTTTATCAATCTCTTCAAGATTATGACCGTCGATAACCTGAACAAACCAACCGAAAGCAGCAAATTTTTCGTCAAGCGGAGTCGGGTTCATAACATCCCTAACATCACCATCAATTTGAAGGTGATTAAAATCCAAAAATGCGATAAGGTTTTTCAGTTTATAATGCGCAGCAAACATTGCGGCCTCCCAAACCTGACCTTCCTGCGATTCACCATCGCCGATGATTGCAAAAACCTTGTAGTTGTAACCGCTCTTTAATGCTTTTAATGCCATTCCGCAGGCTGCAGAAATTCCCTGTCCGAGAGAACCGGTTGTCATATCAACCCCGGGCAGCTTGTTCATATCGGGATGCCCTTGAAGTCGGCTTCCTAATTGACGAAAGGTCTTTATTTCCTCTTCGGGGAAAAAGCCTTTGATAGCTAGCGCAGAGTAAAGCGCAGGGCAGGTATGTCCTTTTGAAAGAACAAGCCTGTCTCTGTCAGATTTCTGGGGATTTTTTGGGTCTACATTCATTTTTTCAAAGTAGAGATAAGCAATAATTTCAGCAATTGATAGTGAGCCTCCGGGATGTCCCGACTCGGCGTTAAAAACAGCCTCCAACGATAACAATCGAATTTTGGCGGCTGCCTCATCAAGGCAAAGAAGCTTTTCTCTTTCCATAAAAGAAGTCTCTTTCTCCGGTAATACAACATTTTTTCTTTATTAATTTTGTTATCCGATACCGGTCGGATAACTTTATTGACTTGTTTTGTTTAATTTTTCCAACGTATTATGAAAAAATTCCGGTTTTTCTGCTTCAAACACCATATTTTTACCTGTAATCGGATGGATAAATCCAATATGGTATGCAAAAAGACATTGTCCATTCAACTTGAGAGCGTTTTTGTTATCCCCATAAACGCTGTCGCCTGCAACCGGATGCCCGATCGAAGCCATATGCACTCTTATCTGGTGTGTTCTTCCTGTTTCAAGTGTTAGCTCCACATGAGTAAAGCCGTTGTATCTTCGGATAACCCGATAATGAGTGATTGCTTCTTTCGAATTTTGCCAGGTGACTGTCATTTTTTTACGGTCGGTCTTGTGCCTGCCAATCGGCTTGTTAATTTTACCGCTATCATCTTTTAGGTTACCCATAACAATAGCTTGATATTTTCTTGTAAAAGAATGAACCGCTATCTGTTCGGCAAGTCCTGTATGTGCTTTATCAGTCTTTGCGACAATTAAAAGTCCTGCTGTATCCTTATCAATACGATGAACTATACCCGGACGCACCATTCCGTTTATTGACGAAAGTCTTCCCGCACAATGGAAAAGCAGTGCATTAACAAGCGTTCTGTCGGGGTTTCCTGCCGCAGGATGAACTACCATTCCCTGCGGTTTGTTTACAACCAGCAGGTATTCATCCTCATAAACAATCTCTATAGGAATATCTTGTGCAACAGCTTCTATTTCCTGCGGCTCGGGAAGCTCAGCTTCTATTATTTCATCACCGTGTATACGATAATTTTTTACAGTATTACAGCCGTTGACCTTTACGCACAGTGAAGCTATAAGCTCCTGTGCCAAGGAACGGCTGATAGAAAGCTTCTCTGAAAGATATACGTCCAGTCTTTTATCTTTGTCACTATCACTAGGTAAGGTTTGTTGTATCATCGCTTTTCCTAACCTTGTCCTTTGCTTCTGTCTTTTTCTCAAAAAAGACAACATATACTCCAAGCATAATTGCTCCAAAGGTTATAAACATATCTGCGACATTGAAAATAGCAAATTCAACAAAGGTGAACTCAAAGAAATCAACGACAGTATATCTAAAAATTCTGTCGATCATATTTCCGATTCCACCGGCGAGAATAAACGATAGGCTGATTGTTAATAAAATATGCTGTTTATTATATTTTATAATAAAAACTATTATGCCTATTATAGCAACTGAAGAAAGCAGCATGAATATCCAGCGATGCTCTGCAAACATGCCGAAAGAAGCACCCTCGTTTTCTACATGAGTAAGATTTATAAAAAACGGTATGAAATCAACCTTTTCGCCAATATTTATATATTGAGTAACAAGATATTTTGTCAACTGGTCAAGTGTAACTATAATGATAGTTATTGCACCTGCTAGCGTACTGCGTTTTTGCATCTCTCGCATAGGTGTTGTCCCTGTTCGTCTGAAGCAGTATTTTGGTCATACATCCAACAACGGACGCACTTTTCGCCATTAGCTTGGGTTACTTCAACAGAAATACCGCTTTCAGTTTCGTTGAAAACGTCATGAGTCGGTTTATCGTAACTTAGCGCAACCTGACTGACAATAAAAATTGTCTCGAGTAATGATCTGTTCTGCTCAAACAGCTTCATAGTCTCGCTTTTTTTATCTCCGTATATGGTGATTTTAGCTTCAAGCGATTTGCCAATAACCTTGTTCGCTCTTGCAATTTCAAGAGCTTTCATAACATCATCACGATGCTCAAACAAAGCGTTATATTTTTCTTCAACCTCGTCAAAGCATTGCTTGCTGTCAAAGGTAGGCATATCGTTATAGAACACACTTTCTGCATTTTCACTGTCAAGATGGCTGATAAAGTCCCAGACTTCCTCCGAAGTGAAGGACAAAATCGGTGCAAGCAGGCGGATAAGCGAATTTGCGATAATATACATTGCCGTCTGTGCACTTCTGCGCGCTTTATCATCCTTACGTTCGCAGTAAAGTCTGTCTTTGGTTATATCTATATATAGCTTGGAAAGGTCAATTGAGCAGTAATTGTGTATATCGTGATAAATAAGGTGGAATTGAAAATTTTCGTACGCATTTCTTACACGTTCTACAAGACGGTTAAGGCGAGCGACTGCCCACTTATCCATATCCTCTAAATCTATAATCTTAAGCATATCCTTGTTGGGATCAAAATCGTTCTCAGCCGAGCCTAGGTTAGCAAGAAGTATGCGTAAAGTATTACGAATTTTGCGGTATATCTCTGAAAGCTGCTTTAATATATCGGGAGAAATACGCACATCAGAGGTATACTCAACCGAGGATACCCAAAGTCTGAGTACGTCAGCACCATAGGTTTTTATAACATCCTGCGGATCAATGCCATTGCCTAACGACTTGGACATTTTTTTACCCTCGCCGTCAACAACCATGCCATGGGTAATAACTGTCTTATATGGAGCAACACCCCTTGTTGCAACACTTGTTAATAATGACGACTGGAACCAGCCTCTGTATTGATCGTTACCCTCAAGATAAACATCAGCAGGGAAACGGTGATCCGGCATTTCATCAAGTACATAAGCATAAGATGAGCCGGAATCGAACCAAACGTCCATAATATCTTGCTCGGCACGGAAATGATGACCTCCGCACTCCTTGCATACAGCAAGCTCTCCCAAAATCTCCTCTGGGGTATGCGTATACCATCCAGCAGATCCTTCTATATCAAATAACTTTGCTATACGCTTTATTGTTTCTTCGTTTATCAGAGGTTTTTTACAATCCTCACAGTAGAAAATCGGAATCGGCACGCCCCATTTTCTCTGACGCGAAATGCACCAGTCACTACGGTCTTTAACCATGTTTTCGATACGGACCTCGCCCCATGAGGGAATCCATCTTACGTTCTTTATAGCCTCGAGTGCTTGCTTTTTAAAGCCGTCAACAGAACAGAACCACTGCTCCGTGGCACGGAAAAGAATTGGCGTTTAACAGCGCCAGCAATGCGGATACTGATGGTTTATATGCTCTGTTGCAAGCAGGTTTCCGCTTTCTTTAAGCGTTTCCAGAATTGCCTTATTAGCCTCTGTTGTTTTAAGTCCTGCAAATTTGCCTGCAAGAGATGTCATTCTGCCTTTTTCATCGACCGGAACAACATTGGGTAGCTCAGGGTAATTTTTGCAAACCGCAAAGTCCTCAACACCATGTCCGGGAGCTGTGTGTACACAGCCTGTACCGCTCTCAAGTGTAACATGGTCGCCGACAATAACAAGGCTCTCTCTGTCAAGGAAAGGATGAGTCGTTTTCATTCGTTCCAGCTCCGCACCGGTAAAAGCCGCTATCGGTGCAAGTTTCTCTATTTCCGCAGCTTTTTTAACATTGTTTATAAGCTCGGTAGCAATTATTATATATTCATTGTCGTTTTTATAAAGAGTATAAGAAAATTCTGCATTTAAACAAATAGCAACATTACCCGGCAACGTCCAGGTGGTTGTTGTCCAGATTACGAAATACACATTGTCTAGGTTGCCTGTATAAGGTGTTAACATACCCTTATCGTCTATAACCTTAAATTTTACAAAAATACTGTCGCATTCATCGTCAGCATACTCTATTTCTGCTTCAGCAAGAGCCGTTTCGTCATGCGGACACCAATAAACAGGCTTCAAACCTTTGTAAATATAACCTTTACGTGCCATTTCGCCGAAAACACGGATTTGGTTAGCCTCAAAGCGCGGTAAAAGAGTAAGATAAGAATTCTCCCAATCGCCGATTACTCCAAGACGTTGCTGCTGTCCCATTTGTTTTGCAACATTCTCGCGTGCAAACTGCTCACACCTGTTTCTGAACTCGCTAATGCTCAAACCGCTGCTCTGACCATGCTTTTTAATCATCTGATTCTCGATAGGAAGCCCGTGAGTATCCCAGCCGTGTATATAGGGCGCTTTATACCCGCCCATATTACGGCTCTTTATAATAAAATCCTTGAGCAGTTTATTTAGTGCATGTCCGATGTGCATGTCGCCGTTTGCATACGGAGGTCCGTCATGCATAACAAAAAGGGGCTTGCCTTCTCTCGACTTCATCATTCCATGATAAAGCTCTTCGTTGTCCCATTTAGCTTTTATTTCTACTTCCTTTAAAGGAAGATTTGCCCTCATCGGAAAATCCGTCGAGGGCAGATTTAATGTATCTTTATAATCTGCTTGCATAATTTACAATTGGGGCTCACAAAATCAAGTTGCCCAATCCTTTCGTTGATTTAAGTATTGAAAATACTATTTTTCATCTTCCTTCATAAAACGAAGGAATTCATCATCGTCATCGTCGGTAGCTTTATCATCTGATTTCTCTGCTGTATCATCGGCTTTGTCCTGCTCATTATTCGTTTTTTCGATTACCTTTTGTCCTCTTACAATTATTCTTTCCGCTGTGGTAGCAGGATCCTCAGCCATCGACGACTCAGATTCCTCACTCTTTTTAAGCTCGGATTCTATTGTACCCTTGACATCAGTGAAAATCTTGTAAACAATTGCATCCTCATTTGGAAATACAATGTCCTCAATTTCGTTGACCGATAAGTTCTGAAGTTCTTCTATATGTTTGCGGTAAAGCTCAAAAACATTCTTCTTAAAATCAAGAATACGTGTCCTGATCGACCATATATCTTCCTTTTCCCTTTGAAGCTGATCTCTGAACTCGGCTATAATAGCATCGCATCTGTCCTTGATAGCACCGGTAATTATATCCGCACGCTCGTTAGCATCGCGAATTATTTTCTCGCCCATTTTCTGAGCGGAAAGAAGTGTACTGCGAATAGATTCTTCTTCATCCTTTATTTCATCAAGGTTGTTTACAACAACACGAAGCTTTCTCTCAAGCTCGTTGTTCTCTCTGTAAGCCTCGGTATATTTACCAATAATAAATTCAATGTAATCGTCAACCTCTGCGGCGTTATAGCCTTTGAGACTTTTCGAGAACGCTTTGTTTTTTAATTCATGAGGTGCAAGCATATTTATGACCATGCCTTTCCGTGGCGTTTACGCCACCATAGGAAATTGTGCCGTTCCGGCGATAGCCGGATTACTGCACCATTGCAGTAAAGGCACAAAACCGTGTTTGAAAATTTATTTTCAAACTTATACCTATCCTTTCTGCCTTATAAAAGCAGTGTGATTTTATTTTTTTAATTAAACAAAATTAGTTACGGAAGGTAGCATTAATCTAATTATTGTCAGCAATATAAATGTCGCTACATTAGAAAAGTCCATAGGACTGTCAGCAAGTGCATCTACCTGATTCAACGCCTTACGCACCGGTGATATTACCGGCTCTGTAACTGCATAACAAAATTCGAAAGCCTTTGATTCTTCGCTCACAAAAAATTGTAGAAGCACCCTCGCTAAAATCATATAACTCAAGGCGGAGACAAACCCCGCCACGGTTGATGTTAAAATTACAATAAGTTCCGCCAAAACCGATTCACCCGTAATTTCTATGATAAAAAATTTACTTTATTAAAATAAATTTTTTAGAAAAGTTCTCTTTGTGGTTTAACTTCCTCGCGCTCGGGCTGATCTCCCGATACATCTACATTCTTGGGAGTAATAATGTAGGTGGAATTAGCAACACGTTTAATTTGTCCTTCAATAGCAAAGGCAACACCCGAACAAAAATCTATAATTCTTCTTACAGTCTCTTTATTAGTGTCCTCAAGGTTAAGTACAACGGTACGACGTGCCAAAAGATGATCACCGATTTGTGTTACAGCCTCGAATCTCTCCGGCTTTACAACCTTCATTTCAAGAGCGGAAGATGAGCCTATACCGCCGGTAGCTCTGACGGGAGCAGCCTGACGAACAGCCGCCTGTGGAGCTGCCTGCTCCTCGGGTGTATCCTCTTCATAGTTGTTCTCGTAGCCTTCCTCATATTCCTCTTCGGCCTTAAATAAATCCGAAAAACGATTGAACAGTCCCATTTTAAACCTCCAAATATTTTATAAATATAAATTATTTTTTAATATCGATTTTAATTCCTTGTTCCAAATATAGCCGATCCTATCCTTACCAGTGTTGAGCCGTTTTCGATAGCAGACATATAATCACTGCTCATACCTATCGACAATATGCCTATATTACTATTATCTACTTTTTTATGAGATATGTCAATAAATTTTTTACCTAATTTATCAAAAAAAACACAGTTTTCTTGTGAATTTTCACATTTTGGCGGAATTGCCATCAATCCACGCAGTCTGATATTGTCGAATTTTTGAATTTTCTTGGTAAATTCGTCTATCTCTTCAAATAATATGCCGGACTTTGAAGGTTCGTTCGCAATATTTACTTCAACCAAAATATCCATCTGTTTGTTTATGCGGCATGCATGGATATTAATTTCTTCAGCTAACTTAATGCTGTCTACCGAATGAATGAGGTTTACCTTATCAATGATGTACTTTACCTTATTTGTCTGAAGATGACCGATAAAATGTATATCCAAACGCTCTTTATCAATCCTATCATACTTTTCAAGTAACTCGTTGACACGATTTTCACCAATAACAGTTACACCGCAATCAGCAGCAAAGTTAATAATCTCCGCTGGTATTGTTTTTGTTGCCGTAAGCAAGGTTGCCCTGTTTTTTATCTCGGCAGTAATCCGTTCGATATTTTCTTTTATTATCTGTTTATCATAAATCATTGCAACACCTTGCCAACGTATAAATTTCTACCCGAATAGATAACGGCGTCATAGAGCGAAAGATCGGTACGTGATACATATGCTTTGTTTTTTCTTAACGGATAATTAGGGTCAATAGGCAGCTTACATATGTAATATCCGTTTTCCTCGTATAAAATAGTAGCTTTTTTAAAAATAATTTTATTTCCGTCCAGCGCAAATACTCCGGTTTCTCCGTTATTAATTCTAAGTGCGGAAACAGAAATTTTTAATCCTGCGTAGGTATTTTTTATTTGCTCTACCTTTTGTACCCGAGTGTAGTTAAACCCGTCCGGCATTGCGTTGGAGGTATAAATCAATAGAACTCTGTCAAGGTCGGTCTGGCTAATTTTGCGTGCCAACTTCATCTCGATTTGAATACCCGATGAAAACGGAAAGGCAAAATTATATAAATAACCATCTTTATAATTGCTTGCTGTTCGTTTGTCTGTCTCACATACCATGTACCAATCCGCACTGATAATTAGTTTGCCTACCGAATTATTTATTAAATTCTGATCCGGTATAGACCCCGAAAGTGTATCAAACTTGTCAATTGTAAGATTGTTCAGGTTATCTATAGTAAAATTGTTTTCATACCCATCAATTGAAGAATAAAAATATCCCGCTTTTTGAGATGCATGTATAACTCTGTTTCCCGAAAGTGAAGCCTCAAGCGTTGCTTTTTCGCTTTTCAATGAATTTATCTGTGTTTCGTAGTTTAATTTATCTGAAACGATTGATTGCTTGCGGTTAGACTCTATAATTAGTTCATTTTTAAACCGCAAAGCCTTTTCCAGATCATTCTCATCAATTGCTCTTATTATTTCAAGCATTATGATATCAATGTTTTCATCCAGCTTTTTAATATCGGTTGTAGAAGAGCCTGTGTTTATACCGCTTTTCTCAAGTACAGTAATTTTTTTGTTGATATCTTTTATACGATCCTGAAGATTAGCTTCGGAAGAATCGGAATAGGTGAGGGCAATCTGCTCTCCTTTGCTGACCTTTTCGCCATCATCTACAAGATAGCTGTTTGTGCCTGTGGCTGTTTTTGGCACTAGATACTCATCACGAAAAATATACGCCGTCATTTCTGTTTTTTCTATTGCTGTGGTATAGGTAACATTCTCCATCTCCAGTATATCACCGACATTAAGGGCAAGCTGTAGTACAAGGTAACCTATAAGCACCAGTGATAATAAAGTCATGGCAAATTGCTTTAATATCTGCTTTTTCAACCCCTGTACCTCCCATTTTTATTCTTATATTTTGCAAATTTTTTCTGATTTTTCAAAAATAAAATTACTTTTTTCTGTTGATATGTCAAATACGGTTTTATTTTCCATCCGGCTAAAATAGGTCATCTGTCGTTTGGCGTAATTTCTTGTATGTTGCTTAATGTCCTCGGCAACCGTCTTTAAGTCGATTTTTTGTTCAAAGTACGGAAAAAACTCTTTATATCCTATTGCAGCAGAAGCTGTCGGAGTGTCAGCCAAGCCTATTTCATAAAGCCTTTTTACTTCGTCCTCAAGTCCGGATTCAAGCATCTTATCAACACGATTATTTATTCTATCGTATAAAAGCTGGCGATCTGAACTATTCAGATAAATAATTTTATAATCAAAAATACTGCCACTTTGTTTGCTTATCTCGCTCTGTTTGGTTTTTGTTAGTCCTGAGGTTAAGTACATTTCCAATGCGCGAACAACCCTTTTGACATTATTCGGGTGTATAGCGTTTGCACTTTCAGGATCGACACTCTTTAAATATTCGTGCAAGACATCATTACCTTCTTTTTTAGCTTTTTCGTAAAGTTTATTTCTCAAGTCAGGCTGTGCTTCCATTTCTGAAAGCGATCTTCCCGAGAGAAGCAAGTCTATATACAACCCTGTTCCGCCGGCAATTACGGGTGTTTTATTTCTTTTAAAAATATCCTTTGCAGCATCTGTTGCTTTTTCTATAAAGGTTGCCACCGAAAAAGCTTCGTTAATATCGGCAATATCTATCAAATGGTGTGGAATTGCTGCACGCTCTTCGCTTGTTGCTTTTGCGGTTCCGATATCCATTCCTCTGTATATCTGCATTGAGTCGCCGCTTATTATTTCGCCATCAAGTGATTTTGCCAGCTGCAAAGCCAGCTCGCTCTTTCCTGTTGCTGTTGCACCGACAACTGCAATGACTGGTATTTTTTCCAAATGCCGGCACTCCTTTTAGTTTAGTCGATTGCGAAACTGCGGTTTCACAATCGAATTTGGGGATTTCACTCGCTTATCGTATAAAACAGAAAATTTCTTTTTTATTTGGTCGGCGAGTGTGACTGCGTAAAACGCGTCTTTAAAGGTGTTTTACAGTCGGGTAACCCGCCTGTAAAACGATTTTTTTAGTTTCACAATTAGCTAGATTTAAATTATAAGCATAGCGTCCCCGAAAGAGAAAAATCTGTATTCTTTTTGGACTGCTTCCTTGTATGCTGCCAATGTTTTTTCATACCCTGCAAATGCCGAAACAAGCATTATAAGCGTACTCTCGGGTAGATGAAAGTTGGTTATCAAAGCATCTACTACTTTAAACTTATATCCCGGATAAATGAAAATATCGGTCTCACCCTCGAAAGGGTGTATAACACCGTTTTCATCGGCAACACTCTCCAGAACACGTGTGCTGGTTGTGCCAACCGAAAATATTCTGCCACCTTTTTGTTTACACCGATTTATAATGTTCGCGTTTTCTGTGGTTATTTTTATATATTCCGAATGCATTTTATGGTTTGAGAGATCGTCCTCCTTAACAGGTCGAAAGGTTCCCAAGCCAACATGCAAAAGTACTCTTGCAGTGTATACACCTTTTTGGGGAAGTCTCTGTAAAAGTTCGGGAGTAAAATGCAATCCTGCGGTCGGAGCTGCAGCGGAACCGTTATATTTTGCGTAAACGGTCTGATAACGCTCGCTGTCTGTAAGCTTTTGTGTTATATATGGTGGAAGTGGCATTGTACCTATTTTCTCGAGAATCTCAAGAAAAATTCCGTTAAACTCAAATTTTATCCTGCGTATTCCACCCTCAAGAATATCTGTTACAGTTCCTGTCAGCCCGTGCGGATATATAATTTTTTCGCTCAGCTTTGTTTTTTTCCCCGGACGGGTAAGGCAATCCCACAATTCGCTTTTGGCTTTCTCAACTCTTTTTAAAAGAACCGTTTCTACCTCGCCCGAATGTTTTTCGCTTTTTCCGAAAATTCGTGCCGGTATTACTCGTGTGTCATTTATTACAAGGCAATCGCCTTCTTTAAGATAGCTTTCTATATCAGAAAAGTGCTTGTGTTCAAAATTTTCTTTATCTTTGTGCAAAACAAAAAGCCTTGAAGTGTCACGTTTTTCAAGCGGTGTCTGGGCGATTAACCGCTCAGGAAGTTCGTAATAATAAGATGATTTTTGCAGTAGATTCATCGATTCCTCTTTTGCACAATTATATATTTTTATAAATAAACTATTACAGGTATCGCTATTATACAACAAAACACTACGGTTTTCAACTAGAAGGGAAAAAGTTTGAAAGATAAATTTTTCAAACTACGGTTTTGTGCCTTCGACTTTATTGGAAAGTCAATTCGGCTATCGCCGAATCGCACAATCGTCAAACGCAGCCTTTAGGTGTGTTTGTTTATTTCGGCGGTAAACCGCCGAGGAAAGGAATGTTCATTTTTATGAAAAAGAACCCCCTGTTCAAGGGAGTTGCAACTGCTGTTATAACACCCTTTGATGATAATAGAATAGATTTCTGGAGATTTTCAAAATTTCTGGAGTTTCAACTTACCGAGGGAATTGATGCGATAGTTGTCTGCGGAACAACAGGAGAAGCGTCTACACTCTCAGTCGATGAACAAAAGGATGTTATAGATTTCACTATAAAGCAAGTAAGAAAGCGTGTTCCGGTAATTGCAGGCATAGGCGGAAACGACACCGCAAAAGCCATTGAAATGACCAAATTCGCCTGTTCAAAAGGTGTAGATGGTTTACTTGCCGTTACACCCTATTATAATAAATGCACACAGGACGGACTAATAAAACATTACGAAAAAATAGCTTCGGTTTCCTCAAAACCGATTATACTTTATAATGTCCCTGCAAGAACCTGCGTAAACATAGAACCGAAAACTTATGCGGCACTTTCCGAAATAGATAATATTGTTGCAGTAAAAGAGGCAGGCGGATCTATTTCCGCTGTTGCAAAAACACTTTCTCTCTGCAAAGAAAAACTTGATATCTATTCGGGAAATGATGATCAAACACTTGCGATAATGGCACTTGGCGGATTAGGGGTTATAAGCGTTACATCCAATGTAGTGCCAAGGAAAATGAAGCTATTATGCACCCGTTTTTTCGAAGGCGACATAGAATGTGCTGCAAGGCTGCAGCTTGATCTGATTCCTCTTATGGAAATGCTTTTCTGCGAAGTAAATCCTACTCCCGTTAAAGCGGCACTTGCGGAAATGTGCTTGTGCAAAAACGAGCTGCGAGGACCGCTTCAACCTCTTTCCCAACGCTTTATTCAACCACTAAGGGAAGAGCTGATAAAAGCCAGAGCTTTATGCGTTCAAGCATGTGAATAATATTTTTATAAAAAAAGCGTGCTGCGAATTTTTCGCAACACGCATAATATTTTTATAATTTAGATAAGGGCAAGGATAACAAAGTTAATAATAAATAAAACCGTAGAAATCCATAGTATAGGGTGAATGTCTTTTTCTTCTTTTTTACAAAGCTTGACTAAGCAGTATGTAATAAATCCAAATGCGATACCATAGGAAATACTAAAACTAAATGCCATGAATACACCTGCAAAGAAAGCGGGAATCGCCTCCGAGATGTCTGCCCAGTCAATTTCCTTGAATGAGCTAAGCATCATAATACCTACCACAATAAGAGCAGGAGCGGTTGCTGCGCCCGGAACTATACCGAGGAAAGGCGCAATAGCCATACTGGCAAGGAAAAGAATAGCAGTAACAACGCTGGTAAGTCCTGTACGTCCGCCAACACCAATACCTGCTGCGCTTTCAATGTAAGTAGTTGTATTCGAAGTACCAAAAACTGCGCCTACAGATGTTGCTATCGAATCAGCAAACAGAGCCTTGTCCATTTTAGATTTAAAACCACTACCTGATTCAAGTGCTTTTTGATCTTCTGCATTAAATATTCCTGTTTTTCTGCCTGTGCCTATGAATGTACCGATTGTATCAAAGGTATCGGAAAGGCTAAACGCAAATATTGTAGAGATAACCAGTAAAATATTCTTTGTTTCGTTGAATAAAGAGCCTAATCCGTCACTGCCGAAAGCAGCACCAAAGGTTGTTCCGAGTTCTTTAAAAGGAGCTAAGAATGCATCTTTAGTAAATACTAGAGATTCAAAATCAATGCCTACCTCTGCTCCTAAAAATGTCATCGCTATGCCTACAAATGTTGTGATTATTATTCCAAGGAGAATTGATCCTTTAACCTTGCAAACAACAAGAATAAGAGAAATAGCTATTCCGAAAAGTACCAACCAGAGTACCGGTGAGTCTAATTGTACCAACGCCGGAACTGCACTGCTGTCGGAAATAACTGTTCCTCCGGGTATAAGGATATTATGTCCCGGATCAGAGGTGAAGTTTAACAAGCCGGCATTCTTTATGCCGATATAAGCAATAAAAATACCTATACCGCCGCCGATTGCATGTTGGATGCTAACCGGTATTGATTTAACAATAGATTTTCTTATCTTTGTAACGGTAATAAGAATATTTACTAAACCGCAGATGAAAACCATAGCAAGAGCTTGTTGCCATGAAAATCCAAGTCCGAAGCATACTGTATAGACAAAGAATGCGTTAAGACCCATACCGGGTGCTTGTGCATAAGGAACATTTGCAAAAAGACCCATTACCAGCGTTCCTACCGCCGCTGCAATAATTGTAGCAAGGAAAACCGCACCAAACGGCATACCTGTTTGTGATAACATTAATGGGTTTACAAAAATGATGTAAGCCATTGCGAAGAAAGTGGTAAATCCGGCGACTACTTCGGTTGAAACTTTTGTCCCATTTTGCTTAAGTTTGAAAAAATTTTCAAGCATAATAACCCTCCATCTTTTTATTTAAAAACCAAAAATGCTTTCGCAAAATTTAACAAATAAAAGCATTCTTTTTCATAGAATAACACTTAATATAACACAAATCAACCCGAAATTGTCTTGTTAACAAAATGTTTACAACAATCGAATTCATTAACAAAGATTTCTTCCAAAAAGTATAAAAATGGGATTTTTAGTAAAAAAATATACAATTATACGCATTATATAAGGTTTCGCCCCTTGAATAATTAACAGAAAAAGTATATAATAGAATATTGTAGTTATTATTGTTTTAAAAGGGGAGTTGCGCGTGCCATTTCTACTTGCACCGGCAGGCAATATAGAAGCGTTAAAAGTGGCAATCGAAGCAGGTGCTGACGAGGTATATCTTGGCGGCAGTTCTTTTAACGCGCGAATAAATGCAAAGAATTTCAGCCAAAAAGAATTAATTACCGCCGGTACGCTTTGCAGAGATAACAATGTTAGGATGCTTATAACTCTAAACACCCTCGTTTCAAACAAGGATTTCGAGGCTGTACATGAATATGTTACTTTTCTGGAACAAAATGTACAGCCGTTTGCATATATTATTCAAGATCTTGGACTTGCTGTTTCCCTAAAAAGAGATTTTCCGGATATTGTCATGCACGCAAGCACGCAGATGCAGCAGCATTCATCGGGTGCGGTAGGTTTTCTTAAGGATTTAGGTTTTTCACGTATTGTTTTAGCTCGTGAGATTTCCGCAAAAAACATAAAATCCATGTGTAAGAGCGGTATTGAATGCGAGGTTTTTGTGCACGGTGCGCTTTGTGTAAGCATGAGCGGTGGTTGCCTTATGTCTTCTATGATAGGTAGACGAAGCGGCAACAAGGGTGAATGTGCACAGCCATGCCGTTTGAAATACGAAGGTAAAAAGGATTATCCTCTCTCGTTAAAGGATTTATGCCTTGCAGGACATATAACCGAACTTATCGAAATGGATGTAACCTCGTTTAAAATTGAAGGACGTATGAAAAGTCCCGATTATGTATATACAGTAACAAGCGTTTACCGCAGGCTTATTGACGAAAAACGCAATGCAACAGATGAGGAAATGAATTTGCTCCGCAAGGTTTTTTCACGCGGAGGTTTTACCGATGGTTATTTTACCGGGAAACTAGGCGCGTCAATGTTCGGTATGAGAAGCGAAATTGATAAAAAGCTTTCGAGAAGTATAAAAGCAGAAAAGCTGATCTCTGCTCCACGTACACTTTTTACGGACATAACAGAAAAAGTTACACCCGCTCCTTTAAAAATTCCGCTGAAGGATCCTTTGAAAATTATTACCCCTTCGCAACAAAAAGGCTTTGTTTTCCGTTTTGATTGTAAAAGTCCGGGAATTAATGTTATAAAAAAATGTTACGAGCACGCTGTTCGGATTGATTTGCCGGTTTGGGACATTGAAAGAATCGACGGTTTGGAGAAGTATGCGGAGAAAATAAGCGTTATTTTACCTCGCACAATTTACGACAGCGACAGCAGTGAGGTCAGAAAACTGCTTGGATATGCAAAAACTGCCGGAATTTCTCAGGTAACTGTGTCTAACGTTGCGCATCTTAACATCTGTCAAGGTTTTTATACGCATGGTGATTATTCGTTAAATGTAATAAATTCCGAAACTCTGGCGTTGATGGAAGACCTTTCGTTCTCCTCAGTAATGGTCTCGCCTGAAATAAGTCCTAAGTATTTTAACTTCTCACCGCTTGCGAAGGAATACATTGTTTACGGACGGTTACCGCTTATGCAGACCGAAAACTGTATTCTCAAAAACATAGGCGTTTATTGCCGCGAGAATTGTTCCGGTAAACTGATTGACCGCACAAAAGCAGAATTTCCTGTAAAAAGAGAATATAAGCACCGAAACATTATTTATAATTCAGTACCGATTTACCTTGCCGATAAAATCAAAGAGCTTAAAAGAAGCGGTGTCGGACTTTACACGCTTTTATTTATTGATGAATATGAGAACGAGAGGGAATTTGACAAGCTACTTTCTCTCTGCTTAGAAAAAGGTCCTGCACCCTTTTCATATACAAGAGGGTATTATAAGTAAAAAACATTGTTTAGTAATTTTACAAATTCTATAATAAATTAAAGGGGATTTTTATGAAAAAAATTTCATTAGTTATACTTTCCTTTCTTTCGTTGACTCTATTATTCAGTTCCTGTAAGAAAGATTCTGAAGATTCGGACAACTATCAAAAAGGCACTTTAACAGCAACTGCATTTGAAAGCGAATATCTTGATTTAAAATTTAAACTGCCGTCAGGATATACAATGGCAACCGAAGATGAGATGGTTAAAATGGCTAATCAAGGCGCAGAATTAATCGGTTATAATTCAACTGATCTTTCTAAGGTAAGTATTATTTACGAAATGCAGGCAGTATCATCTACAGGTTATCCTAACATAATAGTAATGGTAGAAAAACTTCCTTTGTCAAATATGAAAATTGATACATACTTAGATTCTGTCAAAGAACAGCTTTCAAAAGTTACAGCTATTACATATAATGTAACCTCTACGACCGATAACGAGGCTTTTGTTGGAAAAAAATACTCAAAAATGACTGCCACCGCAACATATGGAACAATTTCTATTGTTCAAGATTATTATGCAAGAGTTCAAGATGGCAGAGCCATAGCTATAGTTATTTCCTATACTTCCGAAACTAGTACACAAAAAGAGGCTTTGCTTTCTGCATTTACAAATTTTAAATAATAAGAAATTAATGTTTGCTGGCGCGAACTGTATTCGCCCGAAAATAAGGAGTATGTATATGGTTCATTTAGTTTACTGCGATGACAAAGAAAAGGTTTTGGAGAAAATACTTGACGGAACTAAGACAATGGTTGTCAGGGGTGCTTCGGGCAGAAAAATTCCGCACAGCAGAGTATTTGCCGGTGAAACACTATATTTTATGAAAAAAGGTAGTGCGTTAATTTCCGCCACCGCCACCGTTACCAGTGTACAGAACTTTGTTAAACTGGATGACGCTGAAATTATTAAGGTTCTTGAGGAAAATCAGAATAAGTTAAACCTATCCGAAAAGCAAAAAGAAAGATGGCACAAGAAATGCTTATGTCTGATTGAATTTAACGGTGTAAAATCAATTGAACCTCTGGCTTTTGATCATCAGGGCAATATGGACGATTGGCTAATCTTAAATAAAATCGAGGATGTTGTAGTTGGAACGAGTATTCCGTATAATTACGATAATTCAAGGTTTTAAATCAAAATAAAACGCAAGCGTTGAAAAATTCAATGCTTGCGATTTTTGGTGAATAATGATTAAATTTATTTCTTTTTTATAGGATAACAAACTTCGGTTACCCAATTGTCCGGATTTTTATCCATACCGGGGCTTACATGATAAATGTTAAACATTGCTCCATCAAAATCATAGTTATTATCAAAAACCCAATTACCAATAGCTTCGTTTATCTCTCCAAACTGGTCATACCCACCTCTAAAAGTAACCGATGCTACTTGAATCGGTGCTACCGTTTTGTAAACAACGCTTTTGGTGTCTTGAAATTTTCTCGATACTGAAATTTGAATCTCAACATCCACTTCGCTTTCCTTATATCCCTGGTCGTGGAAAATTGCAATCGAATAGCACGGATTTGCAAATCCCACATTTTGCGGAGCTATTTCTTGCATCAGTTTGCCCCATAGCATACCCTCTGCCTCGTAATTTGAAATAATTTCTCTAAGACTAGCTACAGACCTCTGTGGTATTTCTTTTACATTTACATCATATTTCATAGTATTATAATCCTTTCCTAATCGTATAATTGTTGTTTCAAGCAACAGTAATCTATCCGCCGCAGCCTGTGCTTGCTCTTTTACCTCTGCACATTTAATCTGTAAATATTGCTTGAGTGTAGTGGCATCTCCATATTGTTTGATAATTTCTGGTATCGCTGTAAGACTGAATCCCATGTTTTTCAGCATAGTGATACGCCCCGCAAGCGATAATTGTTCCACAGAATAATATCGATATCCAGTAAAGTCATCAACACTTATAGGCTTAAGCACATTAAGTTCATCATAATGTCGCAACATACGGATACTCATTCTTGTCAGTTTTGAAAAATCACCTATTTTTAGCATTAACATTATACCTCACATGCATGTATTCTTTTGAGCTCATAACCATAATACAGTATACCATAGTGTTAGAGTCAATAGCTTTTCGAAAAATATTTTATTTTTTTAATGTAATTTACGTTAAGCTGTGTTTAAACAAAAAAAGGCGACCAAAACTGGTTGCCTTTTTGTATCATTATTCTATTTTTAATTGAGATATCCCCTACTCCGCAATAGTTACAAACAACATTTTTTCACTTGAATTTTCAAGTGGTGTAAAATCGGTCGAACCATAAATTCCAACTAAAGAAAAATGATTTTTTTCAAGCAAAGAAATGATTGTCTTCTGGGGAAAAAACTTTTGCTTTTGTTGCTCATCAGAACGATAATACACTCCGTTCTCTTCCGAGAAGAGCGTTAAATAGAAACTGCAGGTCTTTTTTGAGGGAGAATATTGATTCTGCCATACCAGCATATCATCGTCAAATTCATATACAAAGCTGTTGTCTGCGAATATTTTTTCGTATCGGTATTCGGTATTTACGTCAAAAACAAGCAATCCGCCTTTTTCAATGTAGTTTCGTAGCAATGCAAAAACCTTATCAAGCTCTGTATTGCTGTTTAAATAGTTAAGGCAATCAAATGACGAATAAGCCGCTTGTACAGTGCCAAACAGGTCAAGGTCACGCATATCCTGACAGATATAACGGATGTCGATACCTTTCTTTGTTTTATTTTGGGCAACCGAAAGCATATCAGCTGAGATGTCCACACCGATCAAATCAAAGCATTTTTCTGCAAGTAGCCTTGTTATACCACCTGTGCCGCAGCCCAAATCAAGTACCTCCTTAACCTTTATTTTAGAAAACCTTTCAAAACAGGTTTCTAAAAAAGAAGCATAAGGAGAGTATTGTTCGCCATTTATGTTATCATAAAGTTCTGCTGTTATTTCAAAAGCGTTCATCTCTGTAGTCTGTCGAGAACCATGTTATAACCATCGCTTCCGAAACGAAGAGAACGGTTTACTCTCGTTATTGTTGCGGTAGAAAGACCTGTTTTCTCAGCAATTTCGTTATAAGTAATGCCCTCGCGTAGCATTTCCGCTGCAGTCAGACGCTTGCTCATCTCTGTTATTTCGGAAATGGTACATATATCATCTAAAAACCGATAGCATTCCTCGACGGTTTTTAAAGAAACCATCGCTTTACACAACTTGTCTGTCTGTTCGTTTTTTACCTTTTCAATCATGCTTATGACCATGCCTTTCCTCGGCGGTTTACCGCCGAAAGCGGGAATTGTGCCGTTCCGGCGATAGCATCTTGCCGTAAACGGCAAGTTAATTACTGCACCTATTGCAGTAAAGGCACAAAACCGTGTTTGAAAAATTTATTTTCAAACTTATGACCGTTTCTCCAACAACACTAAAAATATTTTTTCAAAGTGCCATTTCTCCAACGACAAATGGCACTTTATTATAAAAACTTAACTATTTTATCTTAACAATAAATTTTGCAGGTACGCTTGCATCATATCCATAATCTACCGACACTTCAAAAGAATCTTCACCTGTAAATCCACTTTCGGGAGTGTAAATAAAATTACCATTTTTATCTATTGTAACCTCACCACTCTTAGGGGCAGTGGTAATAATGAAATTCTTTACTACATTCTCGCATATAACGGTGATAACATCATTAACAGAGCCCGAGACAGTACAATCGTATGATTTGCTCACTGCGGCAGGTGTTGATGGATTAAATTTACCCTTTATGAATTTATAGGTATCCTTATATAGAGAATTTATATATTTATCCTCCGAGTTATAAGTTTTATATATCGCATCTGGAATACCTCCTTGATAGTACATATGCAGAGCATCAGTCATATAACCTGTTAATGCGCCAACAGCATAATATTTCTTTAATCTATCAACATCCTCTGCTTTTGAACCGCCAATTTCAAGCTCAATACACATTCCCAGAAGTTTTGCAGCATCAGCAGCGTCAAAAAGACGTTGATCAGGAATGGTGTAATTAAATGCGAAGTTAGGCTGGTAACAGGCAAGGTCAAAGCCGAGTTTTGCCCATTCGTTATAACCGCTTGCTTGGAAATAGGGTATCCACGAGGTGATAAAGCCTAGTGAGCGAACATATTCGGTTGTAAACTTGATAAGGTTAAGAAGCGAGTAGTCGCTGTAATCAATTTCCTCGGTAAACCAGTAGAAGCCCTGTATGTATATGTTTTTATAACCCTTTTGGTTAAAAACCCTTATCTGCTCGTCAATGAGCCATTTAATAGCGGTTTTCCTGTCCTCAAATTTAGAAAAATCAAGCATTTTTCCATCTACTTCACCGAATTCTTTTTGCTTAACAACAGGATATAGTATTGAAAGGAATACACTAACCTTATAATCAGGTTTGCCGAGCGTAGCTTTTGTCTCTCCAACAGCAGCTTCGAGAGCATCCATGTTTCCACCCTCGATGTACTGCACATCCATATAATACTGCCAATCTTCTTTTTTAAGTGCTTTCTTCTGATGCCCCTCGTAAAGATAGGCAACATAAGGAAGGAACATATATGAGTCGAAAAGCGTATCTTTTATCTGGCCGTTCTCTATATAAGCAACATGAGGAAGATATATTTCCTTTGTAATCGGCTTAATCTTAGGATGGCATATGTAAGAAAGCAACACATCGTGAGTATTGTTAAACTCCGCAGGGGTTGCGTATTTGTTGGGATATGAAATTATAACTTCTTTATCGGGAACAATCGATTTTGCGTCACCAACCTTCTTTATGCCGTAAATCTCTATCTCATCTATATAAACATGAGAATATATTGTAAAGGTAATTTTTATGAATCTGGCACGGAATATACTGCTGAATTTACCGCTTATGCGGACAATATCGCTTTCTTTTTCCGAATATATTTCTGTTGCCTGATGAATCTCCTGCCAGTCAACACCGTTTTCTGTTGCTGAAAAAGTAACTGCTGCTGGAAGTCCAACTGCAGTTGAATTCTCTTTAAGAAAACCTACAGAATATCCGGAAACAGCGCAGATGTGCTTAAGGTCATATATAATGCTTCTTGCCATACCTCTGGTGAAACGAAACCAACCCTTCCCTGTATAGGTTGCTTCGGTAGCATATTTGCCGTCTGTAAGCTCTGTCCCAGTGACGGGAGTGTTATATTGCGGTGTCGCCATGTTTCCGTCAACTGTTGCATATGCAATAATCTGCTGTGGTAAACCTAGAATCAGGTTTTGCTCCTTGCCGTAGTCATCTTCTTTTTCGCTCCAGTAGGTAGGTTCGGTTTTAGGAATGTTTACCTCGCCGTAATATCTGGTAGGTTGGTTAATCATAGTTATAGCTCCTTAAAATTAAATGTGATTATATTTACACATTGATTTGTAGTATTATACATCTTTTTTTATTGCGTTGCAAGACAAATTCCAATATTTATATTTTATAATGTTGACTTTTTAAACAATAAAATATATAATAATATACAGACTTAAAATATATCGACAAAATTTATCTAAAGGATTTTTAAAAATGAAAAAGACGCTTTGTTTATTGTTGATTTTTATTTTTACTTTTATAACTTTTGCCGGATGTTCTGAAAAAACAACCGATATTACAATAAAGATAGTTGTTGACGAAGGCGATGACGGTATTTACGAACAAATCATTTTAGACGAGGAGCTAAAAATCACAAGCGATGAGCCGAGTATTGATGATGTCATCAAACATCTCAGCGATAATAAAAAAATAACCGTCGAGTATTCAACCGATGAAGAAGGAAACGCCGGACTTGCCGTAATAAACAACTATGAAATAAAGGATGAATTAAAAGATATCGAGGATGATATTTATACCTTTTATTATTGGAGTGCAAGCATAAACGGTGGAGAGGATGTTGTCGGACTTTGGTCGGAAGCGAAGGTCCAGGATGATGACGTTATAATTATTAAATACGTAATAAGTGATATAGCCCTTGATACTAATTAAATAATAAATTTTGAAAGGATACAAAATGCATGAAAGAAATGATGATTAAGCTTGAGACAATTAAAGATGTGCAGAAGTTTGTTGGAATCGTAGAGAGATGCACTTTCTCGGTAGATTTAACCTCGGGACGCTACACAGTTGATGCAAAGAGCCTTATGGGTATTTTTAGCCTTGACTTAATGCAGCCGATAAAACTTATTGCACACGAGAACGATGCTAACCTGTTTGCCCAACTCGAGCAGTTTAAAGTGTAGAACTACATAAAAACAAGGCGTACCAAATTGGTGCGTCTTTTTTATGTACAAATTGCTGTCACCAACCTCGAAAGGACTATATTTACATGCAAATAAGCAAAGAGGAAGGCTTAAAATTTTTAAATGTTATATATTTTACTCGCCGTAATACCGTATTTTTTATAGCTCTAATCGCAGCAATAATTTCAGCTTTTTTTGTTCCGTTCGATAAAGAGTATGTATCATATTTTGATTTTAAAACACTGACCTGTCTTTTTTGCGTACTTGCAGTAGTATGTGCTTTACGAAATATAAACTTTTTTAGTGTTCTTGCAAGAAAAACAGTTGCGGTATTTCATAACACAAGAATAGCTATTATAGGCATTGTTTATATAACCTTAATCGGTTCAATGCTTATAACGAACGATATGGCGCTTATTACCTTTCTTCCTCTTAGTTATTTTATTTTAGTAAGTACAAAGAAACAGAAATACATGGCTTTTACCTTTATTATGCAGAACTTTGCGGCAAATCTAGGTGGAATGATTACCCCATTCGGTAATCCGCAGAATCTTTTTCTTTATTCAAGATTTTCTATTCCAAGCGGAGAATTTATGAGAATAATGCTTCCGCATTTTCTGTTTTCTGTATTTCTGATTACTATATGTTGTCTGTTTATAAAGCCCGATCCTCTTACAATTCCCGAAGAAAAACAGGAAATTCCAAAAGGGAAAACAATCATATACCTGATACTTTTTGTGCTTTCGGTTGCGATTGTATTTAGAGGAGTTCCTTATATTATCGGACTTATTATAGTTCCTATCGTTTTGTATTTTTTAGATAAAAAAGCACTATCTGCTGTGGATTATCCACTTCTTTTTACTTTTGTTTGCTTTTTTATTTTCGCCGGTAATATGGCGCGTATTGATGCTGTAATGAATCTTTTTACAGATCTGCTTGAAAAAAGCACTCTTATCTCAAGTATAGTCTTGAGTCAGTTTATTTCTAATGTTCCAGCGGCAATTTTATTATCGCAGTTTACGCAGAATTATTCCGGCTTGCTGGTAGGTGTAAATATCGGCGGTGCGGGAACGCTGATATCCTCTCTCGCAAGCCTTATTACTTTAAAAGAATACATAAAATATAACCCAGGTAAGACAGGGAAATATATTCTTTTATTTACGTTATACAACATCGGTTTTCTTGTTTTGTTTACTGCTTTTGCTTTAATACTTAGATAATAAAAAACAGAGCTTTAGTGCATTTACGAAAAGAAGAATTAAAAAGTACACAAACCTTGCTAAACATCGTGATTGTGTGTCCAATAACAAAGGTCAAAATAAGCCATGAAACCTATAAACCATAAAACAAACCGAGAAGGATATTGCTTCTTTCTCAGTTTGATTTTGTCGCACTTATGTGGTATAATTATACATGCAGATTATTTATATAATCTCTGGCCGAGAAACGGCTATAATCATATTTGCAACTGTGAGTTGCGGAAGTTCAAGGTTCGTTTGGTAGAATGCAACTAAACAAAATGTTAAACTTAATCAAGAAAACAGGAGGTGGTCTTTATGACATTTGGAGAAAAATTGCAAAACCTACGGAAATCAAAAGGTCTGTCGCAAGAACAGCTAGCAGAGCAGATATCTGTATCAAGACAAGCCATTTCAAAGTGGGAGATTGGCGAATCAAATCCCGATATAGAAAACATCATACAAATAAGTAACACATTTAATGTATCTATTGATTACTTATTAAAAGATGAAAGCCTTATTGTTAATGAGGTAACCGTAACCAAAATTCATCAAGAAAAGCAACTTGATAAAAAGTCTCATTCTTTTATAATAGGATTGGTCTTTTTATCAATGAGTTTCATTGGATTAATGATTTTTTGGATTTTATCAATAGTCGAGCCATCATTTAACATTAAAAAAGAAAATTTATATTCATTTTTATTAATACTTTTCTGTTCGCTTGGAATTGTTGGGATTTTCTTAATTATGTATAAAAAACTAAAGAATTTATCAAAAAAAACGAAGATTATAATCGCTATAGCATTTGTAGCCCTATTTTTGTTGTTATTTTTAATTTCATTATTATTGAGTCGTACTCGTGAGATTAATTATGGATCAACAATAATCAATGTAATATGTGAGTCAATATAAAAACCTGAATAAAATAAGCATAATATACGCAAAGAGGTTCGGAAATTTTTCCGAACCTTCTTATTATTAGTCAGCCTTCGATTCGTTTTATTATAACATTATTTATGATATCTGCGGATTCTGCTTATGTGCTTCTGTAATAACAGCAAGCTGCTGACGAACCTGATTAAGCTTTATTTCATGCTCAATATCTTCGGTAAAAAGTGTGTATATCTGGTCGTAATAGGTCTGGACTGCGGCTATGAAGGGAGCTTGTGGATCGCCGTCCCAGCTTTCCTCGTACCAATTCAATTTCTCACCGCAATATGCAGGGAATTTCTCCTCTCCCGAGGTCAAGGTTTCTTTGACAAGCACCTGTTTGGGAGCTTCTTCCTCTTTAAAGTATTTATAATCAATATGTGCCATAGTTCCTTTAAGAGTTCCTCTTGTACCCTCGACCTTATAGGTGTATGAGGGATAAGCGTCGCAGGAGGATATATCAAGGTCTATAAGAGGACGGTCGGGAGCCGTAAGTATTAATTTAACATAATCCTCTGCGTTTCCGAAGGTGTTGCATCTGTCCATTTTGCAGAATACATTCGGATTTCCGTCATAGTAATCCAAAAGGTTAAGTGCCTGATCAAGCGGATGCGGTCCTGTATTAGCAAGGTTGCCGCCATTGAATTCAAGACAGCACTGCCAGTCCCAGCGTCTTGCAAAGCCGTTGAACTGTATTCCGATATGCACGATTCTGCCCAATTTTCCCGAGGCTATAACCTCTTTTACTTTTAGGAAATAATTTGCAAATCTTGACTGTTGGAAAACCAAAAATTTACGTCCATTTGCTTTTGCTATACTGCACAGAATATCAAACTGCTCAACAGTCGGAACACAAGGCTTTTCACAAAGTACATTAAAGCCATGCTCAAGAAGATCCTTTGTAATATCAAAATGCAGATTGCTTGGTGTAGAATTAATTACAAGGTCTATATCCGTTCTGCCAAAAAGTTCCTTGTAGTCGGAAAAAGTCTCGCAGCTGAATTCTTCTGCGGCTCTGTTGCGGCGTTCTGCCAACGGCTCGACAACTCCTACTACCTTAAAGCGTTCAGTGTCCTTTTTCAGATGTAAGCCGTGAATATCGCGACCACTTCTGCCCTGTCCCATTATTACCACTCTCAGATGTTTCATGCGAATAAACGTCCTTTCGTATTGCCGACTAGATTGTATATTAGCCAGATGAATACCTATGTCGTGTATAATTCTAGCTCACCTCGTAAAATGCGAAGCATTTTTAATGCCGACTAGACTACAAATAAGCCAGATAAATGCTCACGTCGGCTATATTATATCACGCAAAAAACAAATGTAAAGGGTTATAATGAAATTTTAAATAACTTTTTTTCTTTGAGTGCGTCAATGTCAGCGAAAAAGACCTTAACTCCCTGCTTTCCTCCCAGTCGTTCTGCCGGATAAAAGAAAACAAAGGCCTTCTCGGTAAGAAAGAAGTTGTTTTCTGCAAAAAATGTTTTTAAGCATTTTTTATATTCATCTTGTTGTAGAATTCCGGAACTTCCACTTTCTGCAAAGAGATTAAGTAGATATTCTTTTGCACCTGAATTAAAAATATCCGAAAATGAATATATATATCCTTTTTCTTTATTCCAGACCTGTGCGGTGCGAAGTTGATTTTGTTCATTAACCCCGTCATAAATACTTATGTCGGTATATATTGAAAGAGTATGTTTGTTTTCATAAGAATTAGTGTACCTCATTACACCACCAAGAGGTCGAAAATCTTCTCTTTCCAATAACTTTTTTGCTCTTGCTAATAATTCACTCTCTACAAATTGCAGAAAGTTTTTAGCAATTTTCTCATAAAAAGGTTTTGCATTTGACTTTAATTTGTCTTTATCCTTTAAAATAAAGACCGGGTATGCTATGTTTATATGTAACAGAACTTTTCCGTCCTTATCAATGAGCGTCTTTTTAATAATCTCCTCTTTAATTACCGAAGTTTCATTTTTTGTAAAAAACATATGTAGCTCTCCCTTTACACATTAATCATTAGTTTAGTAATGATTAATGCTTTTGTTTCAATATTGTTCAATAAAAACTATTCTATTATTGTTTGTTTTATTACATTTACAATAACTATTTAGTTGATATTTTTTTTAGATTTTTACTCTCTTCGCTTGGTAAAATCGTTTCTTTTAATAAAAGCATTTCCGAAGCGATAATAAAAGGTGCTATAAAATTAAGTGTCGTTGCTTTGAAAAAGGGTGCATCAAACAAAAAAAAGCAAATTGATATCGCAATTGAGGTTACAAACGCAGGAAAAATCTTTTTAAAACGACATCTGTGCATATATGTCAAAACAATTGCGGTCGAAGGCGGTGAAACCACTGTAAAAACATACTGATAAATATTTTCTCCAAAAAGCGGACTTAAGGTTAATTTTCCTGTTAGCACCGCTATTGCCGAAAGTAAACTTAGTATGATAAAAACAGGGGATGCCATATACGTTATAGCGGCAACACCGGTCTTGCTGCGTGTTCCGTAAGCCATAAAACCACAAACAACAACCAAAAATAACGCTAAAACCCATATATTAACATCTTTAATGTAGCTCTTATGCAGTTCGATGAGAAAAAACGTAATATGCATTGAGAGGGATACAAGTATCAACGGCACAAAAACGGCGGTTTTTTGACAGCAGAAAAAATAAAGCGAAAAAAGGTAAAGATAAAAAACGGTTAATAAAATTGAAGAAATAAAACAAATTGCTGAGAATTCAGCACATATAAGAAAGGATGCGGTAAGCACTGTTGCGAATAAGAAAAACATTATAGCTTTTCCTTTCTTCCAAGAGTTTTTTTAGGCAAAGCAAGTAAAAAATCCTGCATACCGACTTTATCAAACGGTGCTATCGGCGACATATAAGGTGCTCCAAAACTTTCTGTTTTACACAATAAAAATAAAAGTGCCAATGAGCCTAATATAATTCCATAAAATCCTAATTTATAAGCTAATACAAGAAAAAATATTCTTATAAGAACAGTAGTATACATATAAACCGGTACAATAAAAGCACAGACCGCTGACATTGCAACCGCTATTATAACCACTGGTGAGGCTATACCTGCCTGCACAGCGGCATCGCCTAAAATCAATGAACCAACTATACCGATAGCATCGCCGACAGATCGGGGCATACGAATACCAACTTCTCTTAGCATTTCGAAAATCATCAGCACAATAATAACTTCCCAAAATAATGAGAAAGGCATGTCAGCTCGCATTTCCTCTATTGTCTTATACATTTTTTCAGGTATCAATTCATTGTGAGAAGTTATCACGGTTACTAAAAGTGCCGGAAGATATAAAGCTGCCAATAACGCAAAAAAACGTAAAAATCTTATAAAGGTTGCATAATACGGAGAACGATAATAATCCTCTGAGGACTGTAAGCTCTCTGCAAAAACATACGGAGCGGTTAAAATAAACGGACTGCCGTCAACTAAAATGCCAACCCTGCCGGAAATCAATTTCGAAGCTACTTTATCCACTTTTTCACTACTGCCCATTATCGGAAAAATCGGATATTTTCTAGTGTCAATGAGCATTTCTATGTTTCCCGAATCAACAATTGTGGTAGCGGAAGAATTCTCTATTCTGTTTTTTATGTCCTCCAATACCTTTGAATCGGCTCTGCCATCTATATAAGCAAGTGTAATTTTGGTCCCTGTTTCCGACCCTATATTTATCGATTTGTACTTTAATCCAGGATTTTTTATATATTTCCGTAGAATAGCCATATTTGTTTCTGAATCCTCGATAAAGCCTGCTTTTGGACCTTTTACCGTAACATCACTGGTCGGTTCCGTTATACTTCTTCCTACTGTAAACTGTGCGTTTGCAAGCACGGTGTACATTTTGTTTTCGCTTACCTTTTCAATTACAATCAGAACTTCACCACGCAGTAATGCTTCGCAAATTGCTTCACTGTCTTGAGGAAACTTGAGAGTTACACTTTGCAGGATTGTTTCGAAGTTGCCGGAAAAATCATGAAGTGCCTTAATATCCTCAAGCATAGGTTTTATTATTTTTTCACTTATATAATCACGCTGAGTTATGCCTTTGAAGAAGCATATAAAAACTTCAGTTCCCTGACTTTTAATTCTTCGCTGCATAAAATCATCACAATCGGAAAATACACCGGTTAGATAACCATATATTTCGTCAAGAGTTTTCTTATCCATTTTTTAACCATTCCTTTCGGCGATGTGCGGAGTTTTGTGTCGGTTTGGTGTAGCCAAATTTACACCATACTGCACGGCGTAAAAGGAACAAAACTCTTTATTTAAAAGTTTACTTTCAAATTCTTTTCCTATAAAATTAACATTTTAACTATTTTCCCATTTTTTATTCTTTTTTATTCTGTGGTAAATTTTTTCGTGTTTTTTAATTCGTATTCTATTGACATAATACCTAAGTATGTTTATAATAAATCTTGTATATTGTAACTAAAAACAATCGTGTAGAAGAGGAGGAAATTGTTTGACAAGAAGAAAAAAGAGCTCTCAGACGCTTATTGGAATAATTCTTTGTATTCCGATTGCATTTATTGCTTATTTTATTATTTCTTATTCCTCACACAATATATCTCCCGAAAGTGTGAATTCTATAAGCATTACACTGCCGAGTGGCGAACAATATACGTATGATGACAGAGAGCAAATTGATTTTTTTGTAAATGCACAATTGGATTCAAAAAGAATATCAACACCTGTACGGGATATAACAAATGAGTCTCCTGTTGTATTACAATACGACCGAGGTGATAAGCTGGTTAATTTTAAGCTTTATCCGCAGCTTAACCTTTCGGGCTGTATGCTGGTTGACTCTGACAATACAATGTTTTTAATGGCAACAGATACTGCGGGAGATTTATTGGTACGACCTGAATTTCAATATTTATACAACGAGTCCCTGTTGCCTATATTATCTGTCGTTTCTAGTGCAGACTCCGCTGGAGTTTTCCCAGCAAGCTACGAGTGGCATTACAAGAAGGTTGATGGAAATTATTATTCGGATTCGATTACAAAAACCTATGATGAAGCTCCTGATGCTATAAAAAGTATTTATCCTAATACTGGCAGCACGTTAAAATTTTCCATTGAACCGAATGAATATGAGGTTCTGTTTAAAACGGAAAATGGAACCACAATCGGAATAAGCGATTTATCTTACTTAAACTTTGATAACGACACAAAAATTCAGGTTTTGATAACCGCAAAATGGAACGAGACGAATTCAGCCGATTTTTACGGCGAGGCGACTTACTCTTTCCCGTTATTATACGATATTCCTGCAGTTGTTACTCTTGAGAAAAAAACATTTGATGCTGGTGATGTTGCTTTACTTAATATACAACATCTGAATGAGAATGAAAAAATTACTGTCTCAACACCGTTAGAAACCTCCGGAATAACCTGTTATACCGAGGGCGAAAATACATTTGCCCTGCTTCCCATTTCCGGTAACAACACCTCAGGTGAATATACAATAAACATTGAGGTAGGCGGAGCTGCTTACAGCGATACTGTTACTGTAAAGGAAAAAGATGTTGTTCGGGAGCTTTTGTCTGTTTCTGATGAAGAGTATAACGAAATGCTTTCGGAGGAAGTTGTTAAAGATGCGACGGATAAATTAAATGCTGTTTTCGGGAAGCCTAGTGCAGAAGCGTTTTATACCTTCGGAACAAAATTTACTGTACCAGTTAACGGAAGTATAATAGACTCTTACGGAAAAGAAGTTATTATCTCCAAAGATGCAACCACCCGTAAAGTAATCGGAACAATTTACGGTGTTTCGGAAGGTACTCCAGTTAAAGCTACACAAAGAGGAAAGATAGTTTTCACCCAAAGCCTTGCCGCTACAGGCAATACTGTTATTATTGACCACGGCTTTGGTATAATGACCTGCTACTTTAACTTGATGAACTTTAATTGTGCTGTTGGGGACGTAGTTCAACAGGGCGAGATAATAGCAGAATCAGGTTCAACCGGCTTTACAAACGGTAAGTCAATACTTGATTATGCAGTTGCAGTGAATGGTGTTTTTATAAATCCAAACACATTCTTCAATACAATTAACCTTTCGACCGATAATATTTCTTAATCCGCAGCTTTGTTAACATAAAAAGACAACAGGGAAACGACTTTAACGTTTCCCTGCTTATTTTGTTTGTTCTATTTATTTTTCAGCAAGCAAATTTTTAAGCTCATCCATAAAGTCGCCGATGTCTCTGAACTGCCTGTAAACCGAGGCGAACCTTACATAGGCAACCTCGTCAATAACTTTTAGCTTTTTCATAACCATTTCGCCGATAATTGCAGTTGAAACCTCGTTTTGTAGGGCGTTCTGTAAAGCAGCTTCTATCTCGTCGACAATTGTTTCCATCTGGCTTCTGGTTATCTGGCGTTTATCGCAAGCTCTGATTATGCTGTTGAAAATCTTGTTACGATCAAAGCTCTCCCTTGATTTGTCCTTTTTAATTACTATTATAGGCACTGTCTCAATTGTCTCATATGTTGTAAACCGCTTTTGGCAATTTAGGCACTCTCTTCTTCTGCGGATAGATGAATTCTCAGAAGACGGACGCGAATCTATTACCTTGCTTTCAGAATGCGAACATGATGGGCATTTCACAACTTTTGACCTCCAAAAACAAATTTATATATTATTATGCTTATTAATTAATAATAGATATTTATACTGTAACATAATAAAAACGATTTGTAAAGAAAGGAAATATATTTTTTATGAAAAACAAGACAAAAAGAAGATCCTTATCTCGCTTTGCTTCACATATTTTATTAAGCGGAGCTATTGTTATCACTGTTTTCTGTGTAGGTTACATAACAACTTTAGATATGATGAGTTCTACATATAGAGCAGCTATTGAATTTTATGTATTGCTTTTAGCCGAACTCACCGCCTTTACCTGCTTTGCGGATTATATCCACAAAACACTTTAATGGGTTGTTGTAAAAAATGATAATAAAAAATGCGTGTAGCTGATTAAAGTAACACGCATTCTTTTTATATTTTTAAAGTTTCTTTCCCTTTTTCAAGAAGTATTCTGAGCGGATAACATAATAATAATGTTATAATAAAGTTACCGACACAATGAGTCAAATCGAACCATAACCCGCTTGTCCAGTATGCAACCGCCGCTCCCCAGCCACCTATAAAATAACTGGTAATCGCACTTAACGCACCGAAAGAGAGTCCGAAAACACCTGCAATCATAGCCCATAATATAGGTGAACGAAGTTTACGAAACGGAAAAGAAATAAGTACAAGAATAGCCCACGCATATAAATAAAAATATGTCCAAATGTTGAAGCCGTATAAAATTTGTTCTATTGCAACAAAAATATAAGTCGGAATCAACGCATACCATCCAAATACACAGGTATAAGCTATTATCAACGTTGATACAAATTCTATATTATACCTGATAGGATTCACTTCTTTAAAAATAACTAGTATTGCTCCCAGTAATGAGAACAAAACCATCTTTCTGAGTTTGCTGCTATTATTTGGATAATATAAGCTCAAAGGTATCACCGTCCTCTATGGGCGTGGTAGAAACTCCTGTCTGAGTCATGTTTCCGTCCTCGTATATTCCCCACCATTCCTGCTTATCCTCGTTTGCAGCAACGCCGTCAACCGCTGTAATGAAAAAACCGTACTCACTGTCTTCGCCTTCTACAAGGTCAATCTGGTTTAATGCGTCAAGCAGAAATTCAGCATCTGTACCGATTGTAAAAGTTTTGGTTTCGTTGCCTTCAACTTTTACCAGAACAATGATTGTCTTTGAAAACTGTTCTTCAGAATTAACGCTTTCTGCGACTGTTTCTTCGGTATCACTGGCTACAGACTGATCCGATACGCTTATTTGCGAAGTCGCACTGGATTCATCGGAATTGTTTTTGCCGGAATTAGAGTTGATTAACGTAAAAGCAACAACTCCTATTAGCAACGCAAACACCAATGCGACCAGGATGATGATCTTTGTTTCCTTTTTCATAAATAAATCCTCCTTTCTTTGTAGATTCAATAAATAGGAACTCTACAAAGAATGGAGGAAAATATTTCTATAGCGCAACGAGACAAACTCTTTTTTAAAGAGTTGTTTTGTACCTGCGCCGATTTTCTCGCGGCTCTTTGTACGGTCTACAACATCAGTTACTGATAAAAAGGTTGTACATCCTTTTCTTACCGTAACTTGTTGTATCAGTAATCGGGCAAGTCTTCTGACTTAGGCTTCAACACCTGCCGCTACCTTCCCAACAACAACTTTGACTAAATGTCAAGTTTATATCAGTGGCATATTTGCAACAGACTCTTCCTTTACAGCGACGAGTTCGTGGGGGATTTTCACCCCGCTTCCTTATTAAGTCGGGCAATAACATAAAAGTGTATGCACCGGACACCCGAGGACCTAAATATTATATTAAAAACTATTAAAATACTGACAAAATCATTTTCTTGATTCTATCTGTATCATTTTAGTTTATAAGCAGAAAAAAGTCAATAATATCTGTCAAAAAAATCAGCAAATTCAAGCGCGAATAGTCTTTTTCTTTCTCTCTCGGACACATAGTTATCGTTAACGGACATTTCAGACACAATTTCACGTTCAAGCGTAATTGACAGTGTAATTTGTAAACGTGAATAATCCGAACCGGGTGCGCTAAAGCTTATGTCCCATAAATAGTATTCACATAGCTTTTTTATAAGTAGCAATTCAAAGTATATCCAGCTGTCAGGAGAGGAAAAATTCTCGGTTTCAAGATCGCCTTCACAAATAAATTTGGCCGTATTCTCTGGTAATACACTGTCGGTTAATATCGAAATATACAATTTCCCATTTATTGTATTTGTGTCAATTCTTAGTTTTTCACTCTGTGAAATTCTTATACTGTTATATATCATAAGGCACAAAACTATATTAAAATCAGGTTCACATATTAACGCATAACGGCTTTTTAGCATATCGGCACTTCCGTTATAATTTATTTGTACACCTAAAGGACGAAGTGCGTCACGTAATGATATTATAACAGCATTTAGAATTGCATCAATGTCACAAAGTTGTGTCTTTGTATTTTTTACACCGTTCACTATTCGTAAAAACTCGCTGATATGCTGCTGAGATCGTATTATGCGATTACATTTGTGTTTAATCAACTCTGATAGTCCTATTTCACCATCCGAAGATATAACACTCATCTGACACAAAAGAGATTCGGTTAAGTCGGTATTAAGCTGCATTAATTCACTAATGCGGTTTTGCAGTGTTGCGGTCAGAGTTCTTAAGCCTATAAAGTAATAATCATCTCCACGGTATACATATGCCCAGCAAAGTGTATTTGCATCTATGCTCACTCTTATTGTCTCACCGACTTGCTGTTGGATAAGGCGTTTAAAATCTGAAGCGTTTAAACGGTATTTTATTGATGAACCCATTCTCAAAGGAATAATTCTATTTATACAGAAATCATTTTTACAGCAAATTTTATAATCCTTATCAAGCAATAACGCAGGGTATGCGAGCTCTCTTACTGTCTTTTTCATGCTATCCATGCATTTATTTACAACAACATCCTGCATTATTGTACCTCCTGCTTTTTTACAAACTATTAATATATTACTATATGTATACATTAGCATATTTTGTCGAAAAATGCAATAGGAACTCAATAAGTTGTATAATTTTTTGTTAACTCAAGGTTTTTTTAAAATTGTAAATTATCACATTCTTTTATTTCCCGACCTTCTTTTATAATAGTTGAAAGTCTTGAATTGTCGCCTTTAATAATTGCATCCCTGTATGCAGAAAGGTTATTTATCAGCGTATTTATCTCTGTGACCAGGTTTTCGCTGTTGAGCATAAAAAGCTCTGTCCAAAGACGTTCATCCGCTGTTGCTACCCTCGAAACATCCATAAAACTGCCTGCAGAAAAGCCTTTTCTTTTAGTACACAACGGCGACTTCACATATGCTCCGGCAAGTACGTGCGGAAGCTGTGAGGTAAACGCAATAACCTTGTCGTGAAACTCAGGTGTTGTAACGGTAATTGTTCCTGCTTTTAATATATTAATTAGTTCTTTTAAGATATCAGTTGCTTTTTGGGAAGTCGTTTCGGTTGGTGTTATAATATAGCTTGCACCAACAAAAAGTGTTGCATCGGTATTAAAATAACCGCCCTTTTCTTTACCTGCCATCGGATGTCCGCCTATAAAAAACAAATCGTTTTCGTTACATATCCGCTCACATTCAACTATTATGTATTCTTTTACTCCACAAACATCGGTAACAACCATGCCTTTTTTAAACAAGCGAGCGTTTTCTTCAAGGAAAGAAACGGTTGCATATGGAGGTGTAGATATAACCGCAATGTCAGCTTCCAGCATGCTTTCCTTATTCCAAATTGAATCTATTGACCCCTGCTCCAAGGCTGTTTTGGCTACCGAAACATCACGGTTCCAGCCTATTACTTTTATGTCGGAATTTTTCTTAACCGCTTTTGCAATCGATCCACCTATCAGACCAAGTCCAATTATTGCTATACTTTTCATATTTATGACCATTCCTTTCGCAGATGTTTAAGTCTGAAAGCATTCTTTTTGACTTTAACTCTTTTAAAAAATTATAATTTTTTACCGACAGAATCCGCAACTTTCTTAATGTTTTTGACAACAGAATCAAACATCTCTGGTGTTAACGACTGTGCACCATCACATAAAGCTTTTGCGGGGTTATTATGAACCTCGATTATAAGTCCGTCTGCACCTGCTGCAACCGCTGCCATGGATAGTGGTTCAACCAGCCACGGAAGTCCGGATGCGTGCGACGGATCTATAAAAACAGGAAGGTGTGATAATTTTTTTAATATAGGAATCGCTGAAATATCAAGGGTGTTGCGTGTTTTGGTTTCGAATGTACGTATTCCTCTCTCGCAAAGAATTACCTGTTCGTTTCCGCTTGCCATAATGTATTCCGCACTCATTAGAAGTTCCTCAATTGTACTGGAAAGTCCTCTTTTTAACATAATCGGTTTTGGCTGCTTTCCAAGAGCTTTTAACAACTCAAAGTTCTGCATATTTCTTGCACCTACCTGAATAATGTCAACATCATCAAAGAGTTCAATTTGTGAAGACGACATCACTTCGCTGATAATCGGTAAACCTGTTTTTGCTCTGGCTTTTTTTAACAAGTCAAGTCCGTCCGCACCCATTCCCTGAAATGCGTAGGGGGAAGTTCTGGGTTTAAACGCACCGCCCCTGAGAATAACTGCGCCCGACTTCTCTACTTCAATAGCTACTTCGGTAACCTGTTCTTCGCTTTCGACAGAACATGGTCCTGCTATTAAGGTCAGGCTACCGTCACCGATTTTCAATCCGTTGCCCAAGATTATAACGGTGTCGTCCGGATGAAATTTCCGATTTGCCTTTTTATAAGGTTCTCCGACACGCTTAACCTCGCCAACTATTTCTTGTGCTCTTATCGAATCCTCGTCAACGGCAGAGGTGTCTCCGATTAAGCCTAATACAACACTGTCATGTCCTACCGATACATGCACGCCCACGTTATATTTCTGCTCAAGATATTCTTTGAATGCTCCTATTTCCTTTTCGCTTTTGTTGTTCTTTAATACAATAATCATTTTTTCTAAACTCCTTTTAAGGCAAATTAATATAAAAAACCGGAGCCCACTGTTTGTGAGCTCCGAATTGTTCCCTTTTTTGTTTATATTTGGGAAATCAAGCTTTATTCACAACAGTATTATTAAAACACGACAAGACCGCATAATAATAGCGGCCTTCGTAATAATAATAACTTCTAATATCTGTTGTCATTTTAACTCCCGATAAAGTATTATGTTTACTCTGCGTCACTGGTTTCGGATATTTCCTCGGAAATGTCGGTCGAAATCTCTGAAACTGCTGCGGATGTATCCTCTTCCGAAATCTCATCCGAAATAGCTGCCGAAGTTGTATCTGTTGTAGAAGTGTCGGCTATACTTGTATCATCAGTTGATGAAGTCTCGTCCTTATTTTGAATAACTGTGTGCATAACATAGAGTGTAAAAACAAGAATTGCAAATAATATTCCAAGAACTGTTGTAAATTTACTAAACATCTTTTCTTTGGTTTTAGCCTTATTTTTGCCGAAATAAGTATCAGATGAGCTACCGGATAATACGCCCGAAAGTCCTCTTCTTTTACTTTGCTGCATCATTATAACAGCTACTAAGAAAATAGCAATTATAATAAGTATTCCACCGATTATCTGCTCAATTATTGTCAATTCCATTTTATATATCCTCCGAAAGTAATTAATCAATTCTTTTTTACGACTTTTGTATTACTCTTATGCCGCTTATGCCATATTACCATATAAAGAATTCTTTTGCAAGAGAAATTTTTTATTTTATAAAAATTATATTATAATACATAAATTATGAATTTTCGTCATCTTTTTCTTTGAAATTCCTTCGTTCGTTAACTTTTTTTACTTTTTTTACGCCCCTCATTACCGAAGTTACAATAGAAAACAATATATATATAGCAATCAAAGAAGCAAAAATAATTAAAATTACCTTCATCGTTTTACCAAAAAGTATGTTTTTAATTTTATTTGCAGTCGAAAGCAATCCGCTTGAATCAACCGTACTCTGAGCAACAAGGTTTACTTTGCCTATTTCAGTTCCGTTATATGTAAAAAGCATTGTGCCGACAACTTGACCTTTTGTAATAGGTGCGTTAACCATATCTACAATTTGTTCGTTATATTCGCCTTTATGCACTATTTCGCTGTCGTAAGTAATTATTCTTTCAATCTTAGACATTTCAACGCTTTTGTTGACAAGCCGTTCAACTTTGTTTTCCGGCACAACTGAAACATGGTCGTAGTCCTTACCAAGGTCAACCCTGAGTTCGGATATAAGCTCTCCTTGTTCAACAATCGTTTTGTAGCCAAACGAGGTTAGTGTCCAAGGGACAAGAATCTTCATGTCGTCATATGCATTTCCTGCGTTAAACGATCTTATACCGTTTGCGTCGCGAATCTCGCCACTGGCTTCCATAATTACGAGTATATAAGACAACCCGTCTTTTTCCACTGCGGTTATAAGAGTGTATCCTTCATTGTCGTTACGCTGACCTGCAGCTATTCCGAGAGCCTCGGCCATTATAAAATCGCTTATCAGAGCATCTGAGAGCAGATAGTTTTTGTTGTGAATTGTATTTCCCTCATTGAAAGAAAACGATGGTTGTTTTGCTATTACCAACAAATCATTGTATTTATAAAAAGCAGCTGCAATCAGCGCAACATCCTTTGGTGTGGTCACCATATCGTTTTGCACAAGTCCAGTAACATTTTTATAATAGCTGTTTGTTGCACCGATTTCGACAGCCTTTTGATTCATTAGAACAACGAAGCCCTCGATTTGTCCGCCTAAAAGCTCTGTCGCACAATAATAAGCGAGCGCACTGCAAGCATCGTTTGCATTTGCGACTAAGGAAGCACACATCAAATCTTTTGCCGTAAACGATTTGCCTGCGGTTAAACCTAATCTGGGAGCACTTTTGTCCCCAAGCGTACCGATATTGTACAAGGATTTTGCGCTTACAGTTACCATCTGTGTTTCGGCATTTATACTCTTCTCTTTGAAAATATCGTAGACAACCATCATCGTAAGCAGTTTTGTGCTTACTGTCGGTGCAACAACCTCGTCTCCTCTGTTATCATATAACAGCTGACCGCTTTCAATATTATAAACAGCTACTGCATTCCCTGCGTTTAATATCGGAAATAATCCTTCACCCTCGGCAGAGCATGGTATATATAGCCTAAGCATAATAATTATTAAAATGAATAATAATGTAAAGGTCCGAAATGCTCTTCTTTTCAAACTTTACTCCTCCCCGAAAAATTATTATGTTAATTTATAAAATAACTTTCTGCAGAAACAATATCTTTTTGTATCTGTGTTTTCAATTCTTCGAGAGAAGAAAACTTAATTTCGTTTCTTAGTTTCTTTTTTAATTTTACTCTTACTGTCTGGTCATAAAGATTACCGTTAAATCCAAAGAGATGTGTCTCGCAGACAGGACCATCCCCCGCCTTGGAAACTGTCGGACGTATTCCTATGTTAGCAATTCCCTTGTATTCCTTACCGTTTGCCTCACACAGCACCGCATATACACCGTATTGGGGTATTACTCTATATTCCGGGAACACCTGATTTATAGTCGGGAACCCAAGTGATCTACCAATCTGCCTGCCGTAAACAACCGGAAGAGTAAAACAATAGGGTCTGCCAAGTAATTGCTCTGTAAGCTCCGCATTACCCTCCCCGATAAGCATTCTTATTTCGGTAGAGCTTACAGGTCTTCCCTCAAAGTAAACCGCAGGGACTATTATGCAATCAATTCCATAAGCAGAAAGCATTTCCTTCAAACTTTCTGCGCTGCCGCTTCGGCCTTTTCCAAAGCGAAAATCAAAGCCACAAACAACGGTATCTGCGTTAAACCCTTTGATCAGAACGTTCTCGGTGAATTCTTTCGGCGAAACTCCGCATAAAGCTTCAAAATCTGCAAAATAAATATTTTCAGCACCGTATTCGTTTAAAAAACGCATTTTATCTTCTGTTCCGGTAAGATATTTAACTACTCCGCCGGTAAGAATATTTTTTGGATTTTCGGCAAAAGTAAATACAATACCCTGAAACTGCTTTTTTGCGGAAATCGATGCCAAGGTTTTAATAAGCAGTTGATGTCCTATATGAACTCCGTCAAAATTGCCTATAGATACAATTGTTTTATTTGGTATAGGCAGGTCATTATCGGTAAAAATGTTCATATCTTTGCTTTTCCTCTTCCTTGCGGATATTTATCTGTTTAAACTAATACCCGATTATAAAAACTATAAAAAATCGAGCAAAAACCTTTGATGTATGGGTTTTTGTGTAGATTTTTTATCGCGTTTTTAATGAAGGGTTAGTATTAATATAGCCTTTTTTTTACTTTTTGTCAACTTCAAGCGGAATATTTTTCGATTTGAAGCCAAAAATATATGTATACTCTTAATAATGAGGTTAATCAATGACCCTTAACAGTAACAAGTCGGTAAATATATTTAACGCAGTCGTAATGGCCGGCGGTTTTGGAAGCAGACTTGCGCCGATGACTAACAACATACCAAAACCAATGCTCCCCGTGTACGGCCGCAGTACTTTTGAACGTATACTTGATCTTTTGGTTAAAAACGGTTTTTCAAATGCTGCGGTAACCACAATGTATCTGCCCGAACAGATAGAAGCAGTTAAGCATGAAAAAATAAATTTATCCTTTTTTAAAGAAACCGAACCAAAGGGCTCCGCAGGTGCAGTACGAGCTTTAATTGACAACTTAGATGACACTATCTTAATTGTATCAGGTGACGCTGTTTGTGATTTCGACTTAAAAAAGCATCTTGACAAGCATATATCGGAAAAACGAGAAGCAACAATTCTGTTGACAAGGACGAAAAAGCCGCAGGAGTTCGGAACAGTCCTGACAGACAGTAAAACCAACAGGATCAAATGCTTTTTGGAGAAACCATCCTGGGCTGATACACTCTCAAACTTGATTAATACAGGTATATATATTTTAAACAAAAGCATTATTCAACTCATTCCCGAAAGAAGGTTTTTTGATTTCGGACGTGATTTGTTTCCGCTTTTACTGCAAAAAAATGTTCCTCTTTATGGAGAGGAAGCAAATGATTTTTGGTGTGATATTGGCAGCTTTAGTGATTTTTATAATTGTAATATGAGTTTTTCTGGCGGTAAAAATATTTTTGGCAAGGATTGTTGTATAAGAGAGAATGCAAAAGTAAATAACAGCATTTTCTTCAACCGTATTTATATAGGTGAAAGCGATGTAAAAGGCAGTATAATCTGTGATGACGTTATAATAGGTGATGGTTGTATTATCCCTGAGGGCTGCGTTATTGGTGCAGAATGTGTTATAGGCGATAACGCTGTTCTTTCAAAGGGCGTAAAAATCGCTGATAAAATTAAGATTGGACGAGGTGCGAGAATAATGGGTAATGTCTTTTTTAGTTCTGCTGCACGACATTTGTTTGGTGACGAAGGTATAAGCGGTATGTACGGGAGCGATATTGACGGCGAACTATGTTTTAAACTCGGACAGGGCTTGACTTCACTTGGAAAGCCTGCACGAATCGGCGTTATGAGTGACGGAAGTGAAAACGGTGATTTACTTGCAGACATAATTAAAGTTGGTGTTCGTAGCAATGGCGGTTATATACTTGAGCTTGAAGAAGGATTCCCCGAACTAGCTATGTTTGCTTCACACGAATACAATTTGGATGCCTGCGTTTATGTGAGTTTTCATAAGGCTGATAAAGGGATAAAATCTGTCAGTATTTCTTTGTTGGAAAAAAACGGACTTCCGCTCTCTCGTGATAAACAACGAAAAGCAGAAAGTGCAATGAGAGAGAAACTTCCACCTCCAAAGACCATTCCCGAACCTGAGGTGCTTGTTGGTGAGAACAGAGTAAAGTTTCTTTATTGTCATTATTTACAACAGCAGGTCGGTCAGCTTGGTAGAACTGAAGTTTTGTCTAAAGGAAAGAGCAAACAGGCGAATTTCTTTTTCTCAAACGCCAAGGAATTGAATGCAGAAACAGACTTGTTAAAAGAAGAAGGCGAAATATCTGGTAAGGACACTTTTATTTTTAACGACGACGGAAGTGTATGCGCACAAACTGCTGACGGTAACGAATTATCTTTCTGGCAACTCTTCGCCTTAGCGGTGCAGAGCGGCGACAAAAAAGAATTGTATCTTCCTCAATATACTCCCGAGATTATTGAACAATACCTTAATAATCTAGGTTTTATAACACATTTTTATAACGATAACGACAGCGAGGAACGAAAAAACGCATTTGACACACATTTTTACAATGACAGCGTGCTGCTTTCTTTGTTAGTGTGTAAATATCTTCATATTAACGGAATTACACTTGATGAAGCATTACAGACTCTTCCGCAATTTTTTCTTCGCAGCATAGATATAGATATCGACGAGGAGGACAAAGCAGACATGATAGGTATACTTGCTGAAGAATGCGATGACTGTTCACGCGGTGTCAGACTTCGTAATGACAAAGGTAGTATAGCTGTTTTTCCACGAGCCAACGGTAGCTTCAGAGTTTATGCCGAGGCTGTAAGCGCTGAGTTTGCCGATGATTTGTGTGATTTTGCGGAAATGAAAATAAAAGGTAAGAAATAATATACGGGCAGGCTGCCAAGCCTGCCTAATTTATAGGGAATGATAAACCTGGCATTCCGCTTTTTTAATCTCCCACTGAACCGACAAGCCATGCATTTTTAGAGAGGTTAATTTAAGCATAAAAACGTCGTCGTTTTTGAAATCTACAGAGAAAAATAATTCTTGGTCGTGTATAACCCCTTTATCATCCTTGTATTTACAACTACCGTATACCTTGCCCTCATAAAAATCTATATAACCGCTGAATGAATTTTCCACATAATCATACATTTTACCTTTTACTGCACCGATCTGACGATAAAGGCATCCGCCTTTTTCGTAATAAACGTATATAAATTTTTGAATATAGAGCTTAGCTGCTTCTTCTGTCATTATTTCCTGAAAATATTTCGTCATTTCATATATTGACATAAACTTTTCTATTTTCTCGTATTTGATTCCTTTATGTTCAACAATGACCTTCTCGCCGTTTTCGAGAACCGCTCTTGAGCCCTTTAAAATCAAGTTGATTTTGTCGGCGTTTTCGATTAGAAGATAGTTAAAATATATATTCTCAGGATTATAAGGTTCATAAGATTCTTCTTCTAGTCTCCAGCCATATGCATCTGATTTAATAAGTGTCATATTTATTAATTTATGATCCTCCGGATCAACTGCACAAACCATCTTGACTTTAATTCTGTCTTTTTCAATGGATTTAAACATTAATGATTCGAAATTAATAAAACACATATAGTCATTGTTTCCACTCATGTATATCTTATCGTCAAATATTTTATACGAAGGAAATTCTTCATCACCAAACATTATTTCCTCTAACGAATTTCCAAACGAGTAGATATAATTATCCGAAATATTTCTTTTTACATATGAAAATAGTTCATCTTTCGTCGTAGCTATTTCAGGTAATAATGGAAAAAAATACAGATATCCGTCTATTATTATAGGATTGTCAAAATCAATTTTTCTTGTTAATCCTGAAAATACTTCCTTTGCTTCAAATATTTTTTTCACCACCGGAATCAGTTCCTGTCTTAACTCCTCATTTTCTATGACATCTCCGAAAGGTGCATATTCTGACAAATCAATTATTCCATCTTTGTTTTTAAATGGTTTATTGACAAAGTCGTAGGAATCGTCTGACGATGTATCATCTTTGCTTTCTCCTGTCTCTGTATAACTTATTTCGCTTGTTTCAGAAAGTTCATTCGATTCCACAGATATTACATCAGAAATTACGGAATCGTTTTCTAAAAAACACTCCGTAGACTCATTATTTTCACCACGATTACATGAAGCAAGTGTGCTCAAAGTTAATATAGCAAGTGCGGCAGTTACTGTTTTTTTCATGAATAAAATCTCCCAGTTGTTTCTCTTATATATACTTTAATAGTGGCGGAAAAAATACAAAAAGTTTCATCATAAAAAATATTTTTATTAGAAATATGTCATTGTCTAATTGGAAAGGGCGAACACAGTTCGCCCCTACATTTTAATATTTAATTTTACAACTAATTGATAGCGGAGAATTATCTTTGATAATTCTCCATAGACTACTGCTCTGCGGTAGTATTTATTCCGCCCCTGCAATAGCGAACAAATAATCTACATTACCAGGAAAATTTATATTAAACTTCTTTATAGGGACACCGTTGACCTTGGCAAAAAACCTCTCGCCGTCTGTAACAGAAAAGTTAGGAAAATCGGCAAGTCCTTTACCTGTCAGCTTTACATACGCTTCCTTGCGAACCCAGATACGCACAAAACGCATTGGATCACCGTCACCATCCCGTACATATTCTGCCTCTTCCTCAGAGAAAAAGCGTTCCGATAAAGCTGTGTAATCAGTCTTGTTTTCAGGACCGAAGCGGCCGAGATGCTCACCGTCAATGCCGACCGGCATATCCGAAAAAATACACAGCATAATAGTACCTGTCGTTGTGACCGAGATAAACTTTTCGGTCGAAGTACCCTTTATATAAGGTTTTCCCTTACTTGTATATAGAACCTCGACTTTATCGTTTTCAAGATACTCTTTTATTGCTTTCTCTACTGCGGCGTGCCGCTTTTCTTTTTCCGGGTAGTTCTCCAGAATAAAGGTTTTTATTGCCATACCGTTATAACCCTCTCTTGTGCCAATCGCTATTTTTATTATTTTTTCTATATTTCTTCCGATATGTTATCCACATCCGTAATTTCTTCGCTGTCTTCGGTTTCTAATTCATCAGAAGCTGTTTCTTCAATTTTTACGCTGGCAAAGCCAACTATTGAAGCATCCTCACCCAGGCGCATTACAATTACACCGCCTGCGCTTCTACCATAAATCGGTATCTCATCAACCTTTGTTCTGATAATTATTCCGCTGTCGGTAATTAACATTATTTCATCAGTCGGCTCAACAATTGCGATACCGGCAAGGCTACCTGTTTTTTCGCTTAATCTGTGACAAATTATTCCCTTGCCACCTCTGTTTTGAAGGGTATATTCGTCTATATCACAGCGTTTTCCATAACCGCCCTCGGTAATTGTAATAACTTTGATATCTGAGTCAACATAATCTTTTGGAATAATCGCGCTACCGACTATATAGTCACTGGCTGCAAGACGCATAGCACGAACACCTCTTGCCTGTCTGCCCATTACACGAACATCCTGCTCATCAAAACGGATTGACAGACCTTTTCTGGTAGCGGCAATAATCTGTTCATTGCCTGTAGTTTTCATTACATAAAGCAACTCGTCACCCTCGTCAAGCGTAACGGCATAAAGACCTGCTGTTCGGCGTGTCTTGTAATCCATAAGCGAAACCCGCTTTATAACTCCGAATTTCGTAAGCAAAACAAGGTTTTCGTCCTCTGTAAACTCGGTCACAGGGATAATTGCGGTAATTTTTTCTCCCTCGTCAAGCGACAGAACGTTTACAAGGTTTATTCCCTTTGCTGTTCTTCCGCTCTCGGGTATCTCGTAACACTTCTTTATATACATTTTGCCCAAATTTGAAAACATAAGTAAAAAATCGTGACTATGAGATATTATAACGTCCTTAACAAAATCTTCTTCCTTTGTAGACATTGCAGTAATGCCCTTGCCACCCCTTCGTTGTGCCGAATAAGTCTCAGAGGGTAAACGCTTTATATAACCGGCATGGGTTACAGTAATAACACTGTTCTCACGCTCTATAAGGTCTTCCATAAGAATTTCGTTTTCAACTTCAACAATATCGGTTCGGCGTTCGTCACCGTAACGGTTTTTAATGTCGTTAAGATCTTCTTTGATAATTGCCGTAATTTTATCTTTATCGGCAAGGATTCCTTTAAGTTCCTCAATTAATGCATACAGCGAGATAAGCCTGTCCTCAATCTTCTTACGCTCCAAGCCAGAAAGTCTGCCCAAGGTCATCTCGACAATTGCCTGTGCCTGTATCTCGGTAAAACCAAACCTTGCAATAAGGTTTTCTTTTGCTTCGCAGATGTTTGAGCTGGAACGGATTATCTGAATAACCTCATCAATATTGTCGATGGCAATTTTTAAGCCCTCGTAAATATGTGCTTCTCTTTCAGCTTTTTCAAGTTCGAAAATTGTACGGCGTGTAATAACATCCTTTTGATGACCGATATAATGCACCAACATCTCTTTAAGATTGAGCGTCTTTGGCTCTCCGTTTACAAGAGCGAGCATATTGATTGCACAGGTGTCCTGTAGCTGTGTGTATTTATATAGCAGATTTAAAACAACCTGCACGTTTGCGTCTTTTTTAACCTCCACAACAATACGCATTCCGTTTCGTCCGGATTCGTTTCGTATGTCTGAGATACCTTCTATACGCTTGTTTTTTACAAGTAAAACCATATTGTCCAATAGTAAGGAACGGTTTACCTGATAAGGAAGCTCGGTTATTATAATACTTGTCTTGCCATGTTTTTCTTCAAAATGCGCTTTTGCTCTTACTCTGACCTTTCCTCTGCCGGTCATGTACGCTTCGTAAATTCCGGCTGTACCATAAATAGTACCGAAAGTTGGGAAATCAGGCCCTTTTATAAAAGGAATAAGTTCGGGTATCGAACAATCGGGGTTATCTATAAGGAAGGTGGTTGCGTTTATAACCTCGGTAAGATTGTGTGGTGGAATATTTGTTGCCATACCAACTGCGATACCAATAGAACCGTTTACCAAAAGGTTCGGAAACCTGGAAGGTAAAACCTTAGGTTCTTTTCTCATATTATCGTAGTTTGGCATAAAGTCAACAACGTTCTTCTCTATGTCAACCAACATTTCGTTTGATAGCTTTGCCATTCTAGCCTCGGTATAACGGTATGCAGCCGCACTGTCTCCGTCTATGTTACCGAAGTTACCGTGTCCGTCTATAAGCGGATATCTGAGCGAAAAGTGCTGTGCCATACGAACCATAGTGTCGTAAACGGCAGTATCACCATGAGGATGATAACGACCAAGCACGTTACCGACGGTTGTTGCCGATTTTCGGAAAGGCTTGTCCGAGGTAAGCTTATCCTCATACATAGCATAAAGAATACGACGATGGACGGGTTTTAAACCGTCTCTTACGTCAGGAAGTGCACGCCCGACAATAACGTCCATCGCGTATTCCAGATATGAGCTTTTTATTTCTTTTTCTATACCAACATTGTGTATTGTTTGTTCTTCATGAGAACTATAGTCAAAATCGTTTTCGTGAGCCATTTTTTAAATCCATTTCCCCAACAATATAAAGAAGAGTTAATTAATCACTACGCCGTTTGTCGTTGGATCAAACAGTTATAGTTTTTAAATTTCTTATATCAATAATTTCCTCTTAGAAATCAAGATTTGTTACATATTTTGCGTTTGTTTCGATAAATTCACGGCGCGGCTCGACCTTGTCGCCCATAAGTACTGAGAATAACGCATCCGCTTCATAAGCATCTGTTATCGTAATTCTTTTTAATATACGCCTTGCGGGATCCATGGTTGTCTCCCAAAGCTGCTCCTTGTCCATTTCACCAAGACCTTTATAACGCTCAACAGTTACATTACCGCCCAGCTCTTCGATATATTTATCACGCTCTGCTTCGGAAAAGGCATAGCGCTCTTGCTTTCCTTTATGAACCTTAAAAAGCGGAGGTAATGCTGCATAAACGTGTCCGTTTTCGACAAGAGGTTTCATGTGACGATAGAAAAAGGTCAACAGTAGCGTTTTTATATGTGCACCATCGACGTCGGCATCCGCCATTATAACTATTTTTCCATAGCGTAGCTTGGTTATATCAAACTCCGAACCTATTCCTGTACCAAGCGCAAGAATAATCGGAACAATCTGTACCGAAGCATAAATTTTGTCAAGTCTGCTTTTCTCAACATTCAGTATTTTACCTCTCAAAGGTAAAATAGCTTGAAATTGGCTGTCTCTGCCGTCTTTTGCCGTACCACCTGCGGAATCTCCCTCGACCATGTATAGCTCTGTATATTCCATTCTGCGTTCGTTACAATCGGCAAGTTTACTTGGAAGTGAGGAACTCTCAAGCAAGCCCTTTCGTCTTGTAAGCTCACGGGCACGCTTTGCTGCCTCTCTCGCACGGGAAGCGGAAATCGACTTCTCAAGAATATTACGTGCACAAGACGGATTTTCCTCAAGGAAGGTTGCAAGCTTTTCGTTTACCATGCCCTCAACAAGCGTTCTGACCTCGCTGTTGCCAAGCTTGGCTTTTGTCTGTGACTCAAACTGTGCATCCTCCAGCTTTACGCTGACGATGGCAGTAAGCCCCTCACGCACGTCGTCGCCGGTGAGCTTCTCGTCACCCTTAAGTATATTGTATTTTTTTCCGTAGTCGTTAAATACTTTTGTAATAGCGGTTTTAAAACCTGTCTCGTGTGTACCGCCGTCGACAGTATGCATATTGTTTGCAAAAGAAAGTATGGTCTCGTTATAAGTATCATTATATTGCATGGCAACTTCGGCAATTGAAGTTCCCTTTGAGCCCGTGACATAAATAACATCGTCATGCAGAAGCTCTGCTGCCTTTTTTCCGTTGATATATTCTACAAAGCTCTTGATTCCGCCTTCGTAGCAGAAAACTTCTTCTTCAGGATTTTCGTCACGTTCATCAACCAGTGTAATGCAAATGCCCGCATTTAGGAAAGACTGCTCACGCAGCCTGATGCGGACCAATTCTTTTTCAAACTCAACCGTTTCAAAAATCTTATCATCAGGAAAAAATTTAACTATAAGTCCATGCTTTTCGGTCGGGCCGACAAGCTTAAAAGACTCAGCTACATTTCCATATTCAAAAGCGATTGAATATTCGTTTCCGTCACGGAAATTTCTTACCTCCATGCGTCTTGAAAGCGCATTAACAACCGATGCACCTACTCCGTGCAGTCCGCCTGCTATCTGGTATCCGCCACCGCCGAACTTTCCACCTGCGTGGAGTATTGTAAAAATAACTTCAAGTGTAGGTAAATCCATCTTTGGGTGTATGCCGCCGGGAACTCCTCTTCCATTATCTTCAACAGTAACACTCCCGTCTGTATTAATAAAAACCTTGATTTTATCACAATAGCCCGCAAGTGCCTCGTCTATTGAGTTGTCCACAATTTCGTATATCAGATGATGCAGTCCCTTTGCCGAGGTTGTACCGATATACATACCCGGTCTTTTTCTAACCGCTTCAAGACCTTCGAGTACCTGTATTTGACTATCCTCGTATGCCTGTTGATTTTTCTCGCTCATAATTTATTGTACATTCCTTTCGGGGTATCTAAAATTCATTATTGTTTTCTGCTCTTTTTTTTAATGAAGCAGCCGATATCTGTGAAACATAAAGATTTTCGCATAATTCGTTTTCGATTAAAACAAAGCTCTTAGGTAGATCGTCACATAAATTAACAACCCTTTTTTCATCCTGAAGCTTTGCTAAAAATTCCCTTGTATCGGCAGAGATCGTAGCGGTTTCTATATCGAAAATTCCAACTATCTCTATGTTCCTGACGCTCTCGCTTTTACCTAAGTGTAAAAACATGTTTTTCCGTTCTCCACATATATTTTATTTTTACTTTTCAATTCGGCAAAAAATTCTTTTTCACATCCAGTAATAATAACCTGTTTTCCCTCAGTCATATCCAGAATGTATTTTTTTCTTTTTGCATCCAGCTCACTTAAAATATCATCCAGCAAAAACACAGGATATTCGCCGGTAAGTTTTTTTGAAAGCTCGCCTTCTGCTAATTTTAAGGACAAAACTGCGGAACGCTGCTGCCCCTGTGAAGCAAAAAGACGTGCGTTTTTATTGTTTAAATAAATTAAAAAGTCATCTTTGTGTGGTCCGTACAGGGTTATTCCTTTTAGCTTTTCCTGTTCTTTTCTGCTTTTATAAATATTTGTATATCTGTTTTTAATGTCCTCGGTTGATTCGAAATTTTCACCTGCCTGGGACGAATATTCCAGCGTAAGATTTTCGGTTCCTTCTGTCATATCGTGTTGAAAGGCTTGTGCTTCGCTTTGTAAACGATTTATATATTTAACCCTGTTCTGAGTTATCTGTGCCGCAAGTCCGGATAAATGCTCGTTATAAACCTCAAGTAAGTCGTCTGAATTTATTTTGTTTTTTAAAAGAGCATTTTTCTGCGCAAGCACTCTGTTGTATTCACTTACAGAAGCTACATATCTTGGAAAAGACTGGCAAATTGCCATATCTATAAAGCGTCGCCTGAACTCTGGAGAACCTTTTACAAGATTAAGATGATCTGGGGTAAATATTACCGCCCTGAACAGCCCCAGATATTCAGAAAGTTTAGTTATTTGAATTCCCTCTCGGAAAATTTGTTTTTTCGCATTTTTATAGAGCTTTATGCCCATTTTTTGCTTTCCGTTTTTATTTTCAAATTCAATTTCACTAAATGCAGCATCCTGCCCAAATCTGATAAAATCCTTATCCTTGCTGCCTCGAAAACTCTTTCCGGCAGCAAACAAAAATATAGCCTCCAAAAGATTAGTTTTTCCTGCTGCATTATCTCCGTAAATTATGTTTATACCGTCGGAAAAAGTAATTTTTTCATTACAGGAATTCTTAAAATCATTTACGCCAAGTGATGTAATTTTCATATTTAGAAAGCTAATCCTTCAGCCTGCAAGGCAATACAAGATATGTATAAGAACTGTTTTCTTTTTTCTTTACAGGCGTAATAACCATTGACATAAGAGGTGTTGACATTGCGATATTAATAAATTCGTCATGGCAGGAATGCAGCGCATCTAATAAATAGCGACTGTTAAATCCTATCTCTATATCTTCGCCCTCTTTTTCTATTTTTATATTGTCATTTACCTTTCCGTATTGAGTTGAACAAGAAATATCGAGAATATTTCCGTTAAAATTGCATTTTAAAGGTGTTTTCAGTTTTTCGTCAACGAGAAGAGAAGCACGTGAAGCACTGTTTATAAAATCAGAAGTATTCAGCTTTACAAAAGTTTTGTTCTGCTTTGGAATAGCTCTGTTATAATCCAGATATTCCCCTTCAAGCAATCTTGAGAAAAATATAATGTCCTTTATTTTAAATATAATATATTTGTTAGTAAATTCTATAACAACCATTTCTTCGATATCAAAAAGCAGCTTAGAAAATTCTGTTAAAGTTTTTCCAGGCACAACAAAAGAATAATCATTTTTATTTCCAAAAACAGCATTTTCTTCCTCACGTAAAGCAAGTCTGTAATTGTCAAGTGCAACAACAGTAAGTTTTTTACCCTCTATTTTAAAAAGCTCACCAGTTAAAATCGGTCTTGCGTCAGTCTGGGCTACCGCAAAATGCGTACATGAAATTATGTCTTTCAAAAGACTCTGACTTATTGTAAAGCTCTTATCGCCACCAAGCTCAGGAAGGTTAGGAAATGCCTCGGCAGCCAGCCCATGAATAGAGAAATCACTCATAGCACCGCTAATTCTGACAATATTTTTTTCATCTGCTTCAAAACGAATTTCACAATCCGGAAAGTTTCTTATTATTGCACTTATTTTTTGTGCATTAAGTATAACTGCACCATCTTCATTAGGATATACAGGAGAAGATGTTTTTACACCTTTTTCAAGATCATATCCGCAAACCGTCAAAATATTTTCTTCAAGCGAAAAAAGTAATCCTTCAAGTGCAGGAAGTGTGCTTTTTGTTGAAGTAGCGGCGAGTGCAGGTATTATAAGTGAAAGGAGAGTTGCTTTGTTTGATATAAATTTAATTGCCATTTGTATTAAAAACATTCCTTTCTGAAACAGCGTTTTAAAAACTTTAAAACGGTATATTTTTGCAAAAAAAGTAAAAAGTATTTATAGAGGAATTAGTAGTCTTATTATTAGTAGCCTCTGTGTTTTTGTGGAAAAGTCGAAAATTAACTTTAAACACATGAAAAAATTGTTTAATTTAATGTGTAAAAGATGCAATTTAAACGGTGGATAAATGTGTTTTTGATAACAAGGCTAATGTGGATATACGAAGAGAATACTACCCTCGTAATTCATCAATAATTTGATTTATCTCCCGTTCGAACTGAACATCAGATTTTAGCTTTTTATCTATAACCAAAATAGAATTGTAGACGGTGGTATGATCTTTTCTGGCATAAATCTTTGCTATGCTTTTTTGAGAAAGCGAAGTAAGCTGTCGGGTTAAATATATTGCAATATGTCTGGGATAAGCTATGTCCGCACTGCGTTTTTGACTTTTAAGCGCATCCTTTGAAACACCATAACGTTTGGACACATATGTAAAGATTTTATCAACAACGTTGTCCGAGCTTTCAACACTCTTAAGAAAATCACCAAGCACCGCTTTTGCCATATCAAGCGAAATATGTTCTCCGCTTATAAGACTATGTGCTTTTAATTTTTTTAATGATCCTTCAATTTGTCTGATATTAATTTTTATATTTTCTGCAAGATATAAAAGAACATCATTGGGAATCTCAAGCCCCATATCAACCGTTTTTCGCTTAAATATAGCTACTCTTAGTCCAAGATCCGGCGGTTGAATATCGGCAACAAGCCCCATTTCAAAACGTGTTTTAAGCCTGTCTTCAAGATTATTTATCTCACGAGGGTGACAGTCGGAGGCAAGAATAATCTGCTTATCCTGTTTAAACAGAGTATCGAAGGTATGAAAAAATTCCTCTTGAATACCAAGCTTGTTTGCAAGAAACTGTATGTCATCGACTAGAAGAACATCAAGGTTACGATATTTCTCTCTGAATGCGACAGGTTTTTTCTGTGCAAGGGAATCAATAAGTTCGTTTGTAAATTCTTCACCGGTAACATAAAGGATCTGATAATTTTTAAAGTTTTTTCTTATCTCATTTACAATAGCAAATAATAAATGAGTTTTTCCAAGTCCAGAAGGTCCGTATAAAAACAAAGGATTGTTAAGTTCTGCTGGCCTTTTTGCAACCGCAAGGCTGGTTGCTTGTGCAAGCTCGTTGGATTTGCCGACAACAAAATTCTCGAATGTATAATTCGGATTGAAACGCAGTTTATATGCGCTCATATCCTCCTCTGGCTCTTCTTTTGCTGCAGGGACACTTTTTATTGATTCTTCACTCTCGGAGGATATAAGTTTTATATCTAATTCAAAACCAAGAATCTCACACAATTTTTCTTTAACTACAGGTAAATATCTTTTTTCAAGAATATTTTTCTTAAATTCTGTGGTTGCACACAAAACCGCCTGTTTTTCATCAAGAGAATATAGTGTCAGTTGGTTAAACCAAAGACTCATTGTGGTACTGGAAAAAAGTCCGGAAAGTTCCGACTTCAGACTATCCATTATCGAATTGTATTCCAAATTCGTCATTAATTAATTTCTCACTTCTTAAATAATAATATATATATTAATATATCATATTATAGCATAGAAACAACAAAAAGAAAAGGGTTTTCTTAAAAAGAATAACAAAGAAATAAATTTTTGATCGCTTATTTTAAAAATTATAAACAAAATACTTGACATCAATCGATGTTTATGTATATAATAAATGTTGACTTTAAAAGGGAGCGGTGTTTTTTACGGTAAGCATCGTAGCTCTGTAAATTATCGTTTTTAAATATATCAGGGAGGTGCATTTATAATGCTTAGAACATATCAACCTAAGAAAAGACACAGAAAGATGGAGCACGGCTTTAGAAAAAGAATGGCAACTGCTAACGGAAGAAAGGTTCTTAAGAGAAGAAGAGAAAAGGGCAGATTCAGTCTGACCTATTAATGAAAATTATGTTTATAAAAAAGTGCATAATGCATTTTTTGAGTGCATTATGCCTTCTTTTACTTATGAGTCAAGGTATTTGTTCGTAATGCTTCTTCTCTTAAGAAACAGTAAGAAGAATTTTTTAAAAAAGTCCATAAAACAAAGACTTTTTTTCGAATTTATCACTGTTGCTAAGTCGAATTAGTATAAGAAAAGGATCTTGCGATGGAGATTAGAAAAACCAAAAAAGTTACCTCTTTAAAGGAAAATCATCTTTTCCAAAAGGTTTATAAAAAAGGTAAAAGTTATACTTCGAGTACGCTTGCAATTTATGTTTTAAGGAATTATAACAGAAAAAGCACGCTGGTTGGAATAACTGTTTTAAAAAACCGAGGTAAAGCAGTAATTAGGAACAGAATCAGAAGAAAAATTAAAGAGGCTTACAGAATACTTAATCCGTTCATAAAGGAAGGTTTTCTTATTGTTATAGTCGCCAGGAAGGCATGCGAGGAAGCTCATTTTACCGTAATACAGGATGAGATGTATGCATTATTGAAAAAGGCGTCTCTTTTATGAAAAGGTTATTTATTGCACTTATTCGATTTTATCAAAAAAATATTTCGCCGTATAAGGCAGCCAGTTGTCGCTTTCAGCCCACATGTTCTCATTATGCAATAGAGGCTCTTCAAAAGCGTGGTCTGATTATCGGACTTTTTCTCGCAGTATACAGAATATTTCGCTGCAATCCTTTTTGCAAGGGCGGTTACGACCCTGTACCGGAAAGAAAAGAAAAAAAGAATTAAAAATTGTGCCGACGACAATTTATTAACTACAGTTGTTTATTTAGAAAACGTCGGGGAAACGGGTTTTATATGGATTTATCTTGGATTAATATTCCTTTTGGATATCTGATGAAGTTCTGCCTTTTGATTTCGGGCAATTATTACATCATTGCGTTGTTGTTTTTTGCGATTATAATGCAGATTGTTTTACTTCCACTAGGAATAAAACAACACAAAAGCCAAATTATACAGAGAAAATTGCGTCCAAAGGAAATGGCGATAAGAAAAAAATACGCCGGAAGAACAGATCGTGCTACACAGCAGAAAATGACGCTTGAAATTCAGGAAATGTACAAAAGCGAGAATTATAACCAGTTTGCTGGCTGTCTGCCTATGCTCATACAACTTCCGATAATCATTATTCTTTTTGCAATTGTAAGAAACCCTATTTCATATTCATCTACAATCGAGATGAAAAATAATCTGGAAACGCTTTATACCCAAAATGGAGAAATTATCGAACAGTATAAAGATCGTGAAAAAATAACCGGTGATGACGCTAATTATAATTCTTATGTCGAAGCACTTCAGAAAGCAAAGGATAGCCTTGATAAAAAGGATGAATTGCTTCTTACAAAAATAATCGTAGAAGATTATGATTATTTTGCGGAAATTGCAGAGGATCACAGCTTAAAACTGGAACCCTCTGAAAAATACGAGAAGCACTCTAAGCAAGAAGACAGAGAAGCTCTGCCCAAGTTCAACTTTTTAAACGAAACGTTATTGGACACACCTGCTTATCCATGGATTAACCTTAATATATTGTTAATAATTCCGATTCTGATCTTTGTATCCAGCTATTACGGCGGGGTTATCAGCCGTAAGTTTATGGCTGCTCCGATAGGTGCCGAAAATAACCCGATGATGAGCGGATGGTTCATGAAGTGGGGAATGCCTGCAATGAGCACGTGGTTTGCGTTTAGCTTCCCTGCTGCGGTAGGTATTTACTGGATTTGGAGAACCGTTACAGGTGCGGCACAGCCATTAATATTAAACAAAATGTATCCTATGCCGGTTATAACCAAAGAGGATATTGCAGAAGCTGAAAAAGAAATTAAGAAGAAGAAAAAGAAAAAGGTTATCATGATCGAGGTCGACGAAGACGATGATACCTACAACGAGCTTGAAGTCAGAGATAAACCTGTTTCTTCCAGTAAAAAGATGCTTGCAAACAACAAAGTAGAAATGCTTTCAGCAGATGACGAAGAAGAAGAAGACGACGACGAATCATCAGATAAAAATTAATTCAACTCGGTTTCGAAGGAAAAGTTTGAAAATATATTTTCAAACTATAGTTTTGTGCCTTTGACTTTAATGGAAAGTCTCTTTCGGCAATTGCCGAATCGGCTCAATTCTAATGTATGAAGGTGCATCTTTCATACAATGCGGTTGGCGTAAACGCCACGGAAAGGAATGGTCATAATTATACATGACAAAAGAAATTATAACTACGGGCAAGACAGTCGAAGAGGCTGTTGCTGCAGGTGCAGCAGCACTTGGAAAGCCTGTTGATAAAGTAAAATTTGACGTGCTTGAAGAAGCTAGAAAAGGTTTTTTGAGCATTGGTGCTTCTGTAGCTAAGGTAAAGGTCTATTTTGAGGAAACAACTGCGGCTATTGCGGTTAACTTCATAGAAACAATGTTAAAAAACATGAAGATCGATGCTACTGTAACAATAGACTCCGAGGATAATGAAGGTGCATTAATATCTGTTGGTGGCGAAAACCTTGGACTTTTAATCGGTAGGCACGGCGATGTTCTTGATTCGATTCAATACCTCGCAACACTTGCTGCAAACAAGAACAACGAAGAATTCTATCGAATTACACTGGACATCGAAAACTACCGCGAAAAACGCGCACAGACACTTAAGACGCTTGCCAGACGTATGTCCGACAAGGTTCTCAAGTACAAAAAGAGCTTCGCTCTCGAACCTATGAACGCTTACGAGAGAAGAATAATACATTCCGAGTGCCAGAATATTGCAGGCATTACAACCTACTCAATCGGCGACGGTGTTGAAAGAAAGATAGTTATCGCACCCGAAGGCAGAGGCAACAAGGAAAAGAAAGTAAATTAATTACGTATAAAAGAATCCGAAGCGGTTAAAAAACTGCTTCGGGTTTTATTTTTTAAAAGTTAAAATGACTATTGACTCTCCAGTATATGGATAATATATAATTATCTTGAGCTCAGAAATGTTTTGTAAAGGAGATATGTTTTATAAAAATTGGAGAATTCTCTAGACTTACAAATATACTAATAAAAACTATTCGTTACTATGCAGAAATAGGCTTATTGAACCCTAAACAAGTAGATAAAGAAAATAAGTACAGGCATTATGATAACGAACAAATAATTGAACTTAATAAAATCCTTGCTCTTAAAGAAGCAGGAATGACTTTAAGTGAAATTAAAAAAATAAATAAGCAGCAAATACCTAAAGAAGTGCTTATAAAACTACTCTGCGGAAAGCTTTTTGAAGCAAAAAAAGCATTAATAAACACTCATACCCGAAGATCAAAGCTTCAATCGCATATCAAACATTTAAAATATGAGGAGGATAAAATAATGAAAATCAACTTGGACGAATTATCTTTAGGATCTATTCTAAAGAGCTCTTTCGAGCTTAGACAGGATGAATTAAGGATTCAACTATCAGGAGACAACGAATGTTTTTTAACCCCGTGTGAATATACATTACCTCTGCAAATAAAATTAAAAGCCATGACCGACAGCACAAACATACGCCTGTATTATGCCTTGGGCGAAGTAATACTTAACTGGGAGTGTATGCTTGATGAACTTCGTGTACATGACGTTAAAAATGGGCGTCCTTACGGCTTTCCTGGAAAAGGCAATATACCTGTTAACGAATATATAGACATAACCTGGGTAATAAAAAAGGAAGGTATGGAACTTTTCGTTAACGGAATAGAACGATTGAATTCGAGCGATTTTCCATATGCCGCCGCAATAAAACAAAATCCAGCTTTGAAATTCTCATCCACTGTCGGTGTCGGCTCTGCATGGGGTAGCACTGTAACAATTAGAGAATTGGATATAAAAGAATTATAAAAAGTTTAATCCACATAAAAACGGAGCAGTTAGCTCCGTTTTGTTATTTTGATATTAAATCGGGTAAAGTAAAGGTAACAGAAAAGTTTTTTGTAGCAACGTCATATGCAAGGGTTATATAGCATTTGTCTGTCTGAGTTTTTTTCGGATAATCTTCACCCGTAAAGGATATCCCCTGTTCTGAAAACTTAGCCGCATACTCATCAACAATATTCTTCTCTACATTCTTTGCAAAAACAGCGGTGCTTTTATCATCAACAAGAACAGAGTAAATATCACCTTCGAATTCCGGAAAATTCTCTGTTAAATCGTTATTCGGCCATTTGTTTTGCGAAACCGAATAATAACTTTCGTCTTCATTTTTTGTAGTGCTTCCTGATATAATAATGACCAAAATCAAGATGATAACCGTGGAAAATAAAACTCCCAAAGCTAAAAGCTTTGTTCTATTATTCAATTTTGCTATTGTTTTTATTAATTTTGTATTATAAAGCATATTATTTTAATACTTTTCCTGACGCCATTTTATAATCAAAAGCGTTGCAAATCCAGCAAAAGCAAGGATAATAATTATAATTGAAACAATAAGCGTTGGATTACCACTGTCATCTAAATCATTATATTCGTCAATAAGCAAGAAGGTCGCATTAATGGAATGATCTGTCGACACAGCAGGAAAAGTGTGTGTGTAAGTAGCCTTACCCTCAGCAGCCGCAACCTCGGCACCGTCTACCTGCAAAGAACTTATAACATATCCTTCACTTGCGGTTATTTCAAAACTGCAGTCGTCTCCTGTGATCACGCTCCTGTTGCCGGACGGGTTAATAATTCCGCCGGTAGAAGCAGAAGCAGCGATTGTATAATAACCCTCAAGCACTTCGCAAAGTATAATATCGCTGTCGTTATTATAATTAAAAGAAACCCAACCGTTACTTGCAACAGTATGAATATCAGCCTCGGAAGCATTTTGAGGATTGATAAGCTTGTTCTCGCTGGCAACATAAATCAACTGCTGTATATTCTGATTTATATATGCAGTACCCATGGATATTGACAGAACAGTATTTGCCGGGAAATTTACACTTTTATTGTAAGAAACGGTTTTGTAATCAAGGGATTGCACCTTGTCATTTATAAGCGAAACTATGCTGTTGTAATTACTTCCACCGTTAAATATAACCGCAAGTTCACCGAATTCCAATGAAGTTGAAATATTAGCACCTCTGGGAAGTGTCCATTTATAATCATTTGCAGCAAAAATAACTATTTTATCCTTACAATCATTTGTTATTTTATCAAAAACCTCGGGTAATACTTTTGTAGTGTTTTTAATGTCTATTGTTATTGTTTCAGAATCCCAGTTAGTAATATCTTCAACAGAAATCGGTTCATTTGAAGTATCTTTTTTAAAGGTAACTGAAATGTTCATATTACCGGCAACACCGACAATTTTATAACTACTGTTTGATATAGAAACAACAGCATCATTTACTTTAACTGTATCTATTACATAGCCGTCATTCGGTAAAAAAGCAAACGTGATATCCTTCCCCTCCTCGACAGTATTATTGCCTTCGGGGGTAATCGTTCCGTTCGGACCGGCACTTGATATTACAATATATTGCTTGGCTGAAGTTGGTTCATAGGCTGCGGTAAGACTTGTGCTTTTTGATATAGAAGAAATTGTATAGCTGTTTTCTCCGTCAAGGCTTACAACCGATCCGTCTATTTTCAAATAAGTTATTGTGTATCCGAAAGCTGGAGATAATTTTACTGTGACATTGCTGCCTTCGGCAACCTTAACCGTTGAGCCACTGCTTAAGGTTTTTCCGTTAATTAATATTGAACCACCCGTTCCGACATTTGCTGTAATTGTAATTGATTTTGTAAAAGTAACAGTTACTGTTGTATCTTCGTTGATATTAAAAGTATATTTATTTCCGGAAACCTGCACTTCTGTTCCGTTTACAAAAACTGACGAAAGAATATATCCTGTATTTGCTGAGAAAGAAAGCTGCACGCTGCTTCCCACATCAAAACTGCCGCCATTCGGTGTTACAGTACCCTCGCCCACAACTGATACACTCAGAGTTTTTTGTACTACTACAACGTCCTCGGAAACGGTAATAATAAAATTATTTGTTTCGCCGACAGTAAAGGAATAATTATTTGTAGCAGGAACTGTACTGCTATTATATAATATCTGAGTTACCGAGTAGCCTTCATCAGGGGTAATTTTTAAGTTTACGGTTGAACCTATATCAGCCATATTATTTGAGTCTGCACCTACGAGGGTGTAGGAGAACAAATCACTCTGGTTGACAGTTATTGTCGCTTTTTGAGTAGAAGACTCATTTGTGGTTATCGTAAAATTTATATTAAGATCATCTGAAAAAGTTCGGCTGAAGCTTTGTCCGCTTACTCCTGACAAGCTCATTCCGTTTGCTTTTATAGAAGAAAGCTCATAACCGCTTTCTGCATTTACCGTTAATGTTACGGCTGTACCGCTTGTATATGTATATGTACGAACACCGCTGGTTTCTGTATATTCATCCTCCGGACTTAAGCTAACCGTAGCTCCGGTTGGTTGTGTGTACGAAATAGTAAAAGACCCGCTCTCTTCTGCATAAGCAGGAAGTATAAGGATCGAGAATACCATTATAAAAACAAGTGTAAACGCAAATATTTTCTTGCTTGAATTCATTATTTTCCTCCTAAGTTAGATACAAAAAAACTATTTTAAAAATTCATTGACTGATTGACTTCGGGCATAATTTCTGTTATACTTTCTCAATAATAAATATTATACACATATTTGGATACATTTCAAGACAGTAATGCGAAATTTTATTAAATAAATGAAAGGGAGTGAATCATTTTTGGCTGAGAAAAAGATGGTTGAGGAAATCACCTCAATGGAAGAAGATTTTGCCAAATGGTACACGGATATTGTTAAAAAAGCGGAGCTTATTGAATATACGAGCGTAAAAGGTTGTATGGTTTATCGACCTTATGGCTATGCAATTTGGGAGAATATTCAGCGTATACTCGACAAAACCTTTAAAGAGACAGGGCATGAGAATGTTTGTATGCCTATGTTTATTCCCGAGAGTCTGCTTCAAAAAGAAAAGGATCATGTAAAAGGTTTTGCGCCCGAGGTTGCATGGGTTACTCACGGAGGAAGTGAAGAACTGGAGGACAGACTTTGTGTTCGCCCCACAAGCGAAACACTTTTCTGCGAGCATTACGCAAACATTATACATTCCTATCGAGACCTGCCAAAGCTTTATAATCAATGGGTAAGCGTTGTTCGTTGGGAAAAAACCACCCGCCCCTTCTTACGAAGCAGAGAATTTCTTTGGCAGGAAGGTCATACTATCCATGCCACAGCCGAGGATGCAACTCAAGAAACTGAAAGAATGTTGAATGTTTACGCCGATTTTTGTGAAAAAAGCCTTGCTATGCCTGTAATCAGAGGCAGAAAGACCGAGAGTGACAAGTTTGCTGGTGCAGAAGCTACCTATGCGATAGAAGCGCTTATGCACGACGGAAAATCACTTCAGGCAGGTACGAGCCATTATTTTGGTGATGGATTTGCAAGAGCGTTTGATATAATGTACACAAATAAGGAAAACAAAAAGGTTTATCCGCACCAGACCTCGTGGGGTGTTTCAACACGTTTGATCGGCGGCATAATAATGACACACGGTGACGATAACGGACTTGTTCTTCCACCGGCTATTGCTCCGATTCAAGCGGTTATTATTCCGATTGCGCAGCATAAAGAGGGTGTTTTAGACAAATGTTCAGAGTTAAAAGAACTTCTTGCAAAGGAATATAGAGTAAAACTTGACGATAGCGACAATTCCGCCGGTTGGAAGTTTGCTGAATACGAAATGAAGGGCGTTCCGGTCAGAATTGAGCTTGGGCCTAAGGATATTGAAGCCGGACAATGCGTAATCGTAACCCGTCACAACCGCGAAAAAGAGATTGTTCCGCTTGAGGGTATTACCGAAACAATCAAAAGAAAGCTTGACGAGGTTCATAACAGCTTATATCAAAACGCATTAAAAAATCGTAAGAACCGAACTTATATTTGTTCGACAATTGATGAGATTAACGCAGAAATTACTAAAAAGGGCGACGGTTTTATAAAAGCCATGTGGTGCGGCAGCGAGGAGTGCGAAGACGAGGTTAAGGCAAAAACAGGTGTCGGCTCACGTTGTATTCTTATCGATGATGCGCTTGTTGGCGAGAAATGTGTTTGCTGCGGTAAAACAGCAAATAATCTTGTTGTCTGGGCAAAGGCATATTAAGCAACACCATAATAGTGTAAAAAACAAAGCAAAAAGTTTCAAACGAATAAAATATTAGCAAAACAAATTTAGCAATGTAATAAGCACCTATTCGACAATCAATCGAACAGGTGCTTTATTTTAATCAATATTTTTAACTAATAAAGGTGCGCTTTATTAAAACTCCACAACGCTTTAGAGAGCCTGTAACCACTTTTGTAACGCTCGTTCTGTTGTAAAAAACATCATTACCCCAATCAGTGTCGTCCGGTTTTTTTAAATTCCCACAATAAACAGTATATTTTTCAAGAGCCTTTTCTAAATCCAGGATTGTAAAATACCTTTTTATATCAATACTTGTTTCTATTCCGCAGTTATATAAAACGCTGTAAACAAACTCCAGGCAGGTAAAAGATTTTGAAATCTTCAATTTCTTATGCAACGGAGCAATCGCAAGAGCAAGAAAGTTGTATACATATTGGGCAGAATTTTTTTCAAAGTCAGATATGTAATCCAGAACTTCCTTATATTTTTCATCCGACAGCGGTATTTTATAAATTTTAACAGGAATTTCTGTTTGCTTAAAGCAATAATATCTTAAAGCTGATTCTTCAACAAAGCCGCCAACCAAAGGGGAATTAACACAATAACGAGCAAATGAATACATCCTTTTCAGGCTCTCGTCGAATGATATGGCAACATGGCTATAGGTGTTTTTTGTTACATATCTGATAGTTCTACCTACTCTGGTCGGGGTTGATATAAAAGCAACATAAATGCACTTTCCCGACAAACTATCAATGTTTTGTGGCATTTTCTTCACCTTCGATTTCCAGAAAAATTTTTTATATTTAACTGACACATGAACCCAAAACTTTATAATCATCAATGTCGGCAATATTATATCATCAATTTACAAATTTAGCAAGATGCTAATTTTAGCAAATTTATTATTTAAAATAAACTTGACTAAGAAACTAAAAAAGGTTAAAATATCCATAAAGAGAGTGGTCGGTATAAAAAACAAAGCAAATCACTTTGATGAATACTGCGGTGAAGATTACATTAAAGATGATTTCTCCCTGGCTTCTGTTGAGCAAGCAAAAACAGCATTAAATATGCGTATTGCCGCACGTATCGGTTCACGGCTTTATCTTCGCGGAAAAGCCGTTTTTACTTTTTGTAATGTTCCGATAAAAAACGTCTCTATAGGTAATATATCAGCATCAGCAGAACATTATGAGGTAGAAAAAACCGACTGAGCTTTTTCGCTCGATTTAAAACGTGGAGTTTTTCATCTCGGGCTGCATATTGCTGATGTGGATGAATATGTTTGTGAAGGCCCACCGCTTGATATGGACGCAAAAAAGCGTTGCTTAACAATATGTACACCAAAATTTATTATTCCAATTTTGCATGACTATATAGCACGAGGGGTTTGTTCATTTAAAGAAAGTGAGAACAGATTTGCAGTATCTATTTTTCTTGAAATTGAATTGACACACTTTAATAAACACCGAAGCTAAGGCGGACATTGTTACGGCTTATGCTTAAAAAGTATTGCCAGCAATAAACTATTCTCTTCAACCAATTGTAAATTGGTTTTACTGTGCTCCGTTTGTCAGATTTTCTAGTTCGGTAAATCGCTATTCGGATCTTTCGGAACAAAGGATTATTAAAGCACTGATTAAAGCAAAAGGTGAGATCGGAAGGCTTAACATTTCAAGATTAAAAAATAGCATGAAGGAAGTTGCAGATAGAATTATTAAATGCAAAGCTAAAGCAAAGGAACTGGAAAATATCATCGCAGATACATGCTCCCTACAAATTATTATTAGAAACAACAGCAGTTATACTGCATTTATAACCTCTTACAACGAAAATGAAATTGATGTTTTTCTCGAGTATGGAGTAAAAGGAAAAATAATTGCGGACGATGAGATATCTAAAATTGACGCAAGACACTTTATCTTTAACAGTGCAGCCTATTTTTTAGGACAATATATACAAGTTAAGCCACTAGATATGTCTATGAGCGTTGATAACTTGTTGTTTTAAGTACAATAATGTTTCACGTGAAACTTGTGGTACGACTTAATGATAACATTATATGTTTCACGTGAAACATATTTAATTGATAAATCTTTCAAATACGGTTTTGTGCCTTCACGTACAAATCCGAGATAATTCGGAAACTGCCGAGGAGAATTCGGCAACTGCCGAGGAGGAATGGTTATAAACATGATTTTGAAAAAAGCGTTTAGCTTAATGATTTGCCTTATAATATCTGCAGCAATGCTTGTTTCTTGCGAAAATGTAAAACCCGTTATAAACACAAGCAATCCTGACGGCGAGGAAGAAGAGGAGCAGGTTTCGCAGCTGCCGTCTTCCGAGGAATACGAGGGTACGGAGTTCACTGTGGCTGTTCCGAGCGAAAAATACGACCTTTTCATAAGAGATGAAGAAAGCGAGAGCATTGTCGGTTCTGCGGTTGAAAAAAGAAACCAACTTATAAATAATAAGTACGGAGTAAATATTGAAGTAAAAACTGTAAATATCAACAACGTTTCGGACGAATTAAAGGCCGCACAAGAAGCCGGAATAAACTTTGCTGACTTATTGTGTTTACCGGGTGAAACGCTTGTATCGCTTGTGAACGACAAATTATTATACAATCTGTTATCTTCAGCTGATTTCGACATCGAATCGATGTATATTGATACGGAAGATGCAAAGAGTATCACGGTTAATAATTCGTTATATATGCTTTATGATAGTGCAACACAATATTATGATGATTCGTGGATAGTTTTTTACGACAAAGACTTAATTGCAAACGCCGGACTTCTTGACCCTGCGTATTTAGCCGAAAACGGAGAGTGGACATGGGAAAAGTTCAAGGAATATTCAGAGACGGTAGCAAGTGCTGTAATGAATAAAGGGACAGTTGACAACGCGACAGATATATTTGGTTTTTCTTCGTTTTACAGTAAGAGCGAGCTTCCTCTTGCGATGTGGGAAAGCTGCGGAGTGCCTATGTTTGGTGATACTTATCGCAAAGAGGTTGCAATCACTAGCAATCTTACACAGGTACAGGAATCCACGGATACTCTGGAATTGATTTACCTAAGCAACAGCTGTTTTAAAAAAGAAGGAATTGATGTAACAAGTGCTTTTTTAGAAGGAAGACTGGCGTTTTTTGTCGGCAAGCTTAATTATGCAATCAGTTTAGAGGAAGAAACACAAAAAGGAAATTATAAAAGAGAATGGGGCTTATTACCGCTCCCGAAATTAAATAAACTACAATCAAATTATTGTACTTTTGTTGATCCGGACGCCTACGCTTTTGCTATACCTGCGAACATAACTGATGCTACCAGAAGTGTTACAATATTAAATGCGTTTTGTGCGGCTTCCGGAGATTCAATTAAAAATGCTGTTTATAATAAGTATGTAAATAAATTTTTCCGAAACAATACTTCAACCGTGCTCTTTAAGACTATACTCGATACAGGATATTTTGATATGGCCGCACTTTTTGGCAGTCGAACTGAAAAAGTTGCAGACATTTCTACCGAATTAATAATTGATGCAATTGTTAACAACGGTGCTTTGGAAAGGCCGATTTCAGACAAGCTTGCCGGTTTTATTGCTTATTCAAAAGAAAATTATGATTAGAGACTTTATAAAAACATAAAAATGGTATAAAATACTTGCTTTAAGCTATGATTTGTGATATAATTGATTGGTTTATTATGGAAGATAATACAAAACATAAAAAAATATTTGAGGTGAAAAGTCAATGTACAACAAGAAATCAATCGAGGATATTAAGGTTTCAGGTAAAAAGGTTTTGGTTAGATGCGATTTTAACGTTCCGTTGGAGGATGGAAAAATAACGGACGACAACAGAATTGTCGGCGCTCTTCCCACAATTAAATACTTGCTTGGACAGAAAGCAAAGATTATCCTCTGCTCGCATATGGGCAGACCTAAAGGCGAGTTCAATATGAAATATACACTCGCTCCGGTTGCAAAAAGACTTTCGGAGCTGCTTGGTGTTAATGTTACTCTCGCTGCTGATGTTATCGGCGAAGATGCGGTTTCAAAGATGGCTGCACTTAAAGACGGAGAGGTTCTTCTTCTTGAGAACGTAAGATTCCACAAGGAAGAAGAGAAAAATGACACTGAGTTTTCCAAAAAGCTTGCTTCGCTTGCGGAAATTTATGTGAACGACGCTTTCGGCACCGCACACAGAGCTCATGCTTCCACTGCAGGTGTTGCAGATTATCTTCCTGCGGTTTGTGGCTACCTTATTCAAAAAGAAATTGATGTAATGGGCAAAGCGTTATCAAATCCACGTCGCCCGTTCGTTGCAATTCTTGGCGGTGCAAAAGTATCCGACAAGATTGGTGTTATAAACAATCTTATTGAGAAAGTTGATACTCTTATTATTGGTGGTGCTATGGCTTACACCTTTGATAAAGCAATGGGCGGAAAAATCGGAAAATCACTCTGCGAGCTTGATAAATTGGATATGGCAAAGGAATTGCTTGAAAAAGCAGAGAAAAAAGGCGTTAAGTTCCTACTTCCGACAGATACAGTCTGTGCAAAAGAATTTAATAATGATGCCGAACAGGCAATTTATCTAACAAAAGAAATTCCTGACGAGTGGATGGGCTTGGATATCGGACCGGCTACAATAACACTATTTTCAGATGCTCTTAAGGATGCGGGCACAGTTGTTTGGAACGGACCTATGGGTGTGTTTGAGTTTGACAACTTCGCGAAAGGTACAAAGGCAATTGCTGAAGCTGTTGCTGCAAGCGGTGCAATTTCTATAATCGGTGGTGGTGATAGTGCTGCTGCTGTTGAGAAATTTGGACTTGCAGATAAAATTACACACATCTCCACAGGCGGCGGAGCATCGCTTGAATTCCTTGAAGGGCTGGTTCTTCCCGGAATAGCTTGCTTAAACGAAAAAGACTAATAAAAAATAGAAAAAGGAATTATTACAATGAATATAGCAACAAGAAAAACAATTATCGCTGGCAATTGGAAAATGAACAAAACACCCGCAGAAGCTAAAATTCTTATAGATGAAATAAAAGCTACGTTTACGGGAAAAGACACCTCGGGCTGCGAGATTGTTGCTTGCGTACCTTATATAGATATAGATGCTGCGATTAAAGCCGCTGCTGGTAGTGCAGTAAAGATCGGTGCAGAAAATTGCCATTGGGCAAAAAGCGGTGCATTTACAGGCGAAATCAGCGCAGATATGTTAAAAGCTTGCGGCGTTGAATATGTTATTATCGGACATAGCGAGAGAAGACAATTCTTTGGCGAGACAGACATAACCGTAAACCAAAGAGTAAAAGCTGGTCTTGAAGCAGGACTTAAAGTTATCCTTTGCGTTGGCGAATTGCTTGAACAGAGAGAACAGGGAATCACAGCAGAAATTGTTTCCTTGCAAACAAAAATTGCCCTTCTTGGAATAACAGAAGCACAGATGGCTAATATTATTATTGCTTACGAACCTGTCTGGGCAATCGGAACAGGAAAAACTGCCACAAGCGAACAAGCTGACGAGGTTTGCGTCATAATCAGAAACGTTATAGCTTCACTTTATTCTAAGAAAGTTGCCGAAGCAACTACAATTCAATACGGTGGTTCAATGAACGCTAAGAACGCAAAAGAACTGCTTTCAATGGTAAATGTAGACGGCGGTCTTATCGGCGGTGCGTCACTTAAAGCAGAGGATTTCGCGGTAATTATTGAAGCAGCACAGTAAAATATAAAAAACTATGCGATATGGCAGTAAACCCATATCGCATTTTTGATTATTTATACTTTCTTATAATTAATACCTAATTCACTTGTTTGTTTACCGCGTAAACCCCAATTTTCAAGCGGCGGCTCGTTTATAATGATTAAAATATCTGAGGGTTGTATATTTAATCTTTCGCTTAACAAACGATTTATTTCCTTGATAACAGCACTTTTCATTTCATTACTTCTTCCGGGAAAAACTGTTAATTCAATTAATGTAATTTTATCTGTTTTGTTATGTTCAAAACAATCAGCATCCAGCTCATAAAGCCGTTGAATTCGGTCACTTTCAGGTATACCTAAAGATAATACTAAGGCTTCGTGCAC
>Ga0154579_113_pt2 | contig 72067 bp, 58 predicted proteins | sample RifGroF2_FD_116008 | JGI IMG/M metagenome (GOLD analysis project Ga0154579, IMG submission 116008) | Clostridiales bacterium GWF2_36_10
TTACTCCGGTAATATCAAATTTATCTCATTCGGAAGAATTGATATCGTAGGATTCATCATCGGAATAATTTCACCGTCGATGTTTACATCTATTTCTTTATCCGATAGGATTTTCAATTCTTTACAAAGTGCGTGGGTAACAAATTTCTTCATCTTTACGAGGTGCTCTCCTCTTTTAAATGCACCAATTAATGTTGCGAAAGCAAAGCGCGAAACGGGCTTTATACGTATAAAATCCATGAGACCATCACGAATATCACTGATTGGCGAAGCTTTAAAACCTCCGCCGTAATAGCTCCCGTTGGCACAGATTGCAAAAAGATACTCAGAATTGACGTCTTTTATCTCGATACCATCGGCAACGAGAGAAAACTTATGACGCATTTTTGAAATAACACATTCGATTACCGAAAGATTATATGCAGCACTTCCGCTGACAAGCGGTAAATGCTTGTATTTTTTCATACCTTTTGCAACGGCAGCGTCAAAGCCTGCAGAAACAATATTTACACATACTCTTTCCTGCTCGTTTTTGCTGTCTTTTACCGTAATTATATCGCAAGTTTCTATTCTGCCTTTTACCATATCAGGTAAAGAACGAAATTTCTCGGCAGGAATATTAATAAAATACTTAATAAAATCATTACCCGAGCCGATCGGAATTGCACCTACGGCACAGTTTTTGCTTTTCGAACGGTAAACACCGTCAATAATCTCACTGAGCGTTCCATCTCCTCCGCAGGAATATATTCTAAGGAAATAATTGCTCGGCAACGAAGCAAGGCTTTCTTTTACTATTTCGGTTGCGTTGCCAACACCTGTTGTAATGGCTATATCATATGGTTCTATTAGCAACATACGTTCAATAGCTTTTTTGATTATGCCGGAGCGGTCTTTTTTACCCGCTACAGGATTAATGACGAATAAATGCTTTTGCATTGTATAAATCCTTTTCGTTGAAATTTTTTACCTTATATTGTTTAATATAAACGGAGTCTTTACCATTAAATTTATACTTTCTGCTTTGGGAGCGGATAAAGCAAGCACATTATCAAGCTCCGCTTCCCTTATAAAAGCAACTTTCACTTCGTTTGATTCTTTTTTAATATGTGAGGGTTTTGTTATAACAGGTATTCCGAATTGCTTTTTACGATTTTTAAGGAAAGTGCAACCTTCGCTGTCGGCAGCTAAAAGCATAGTATATGAAGGTTTACATAACGCTATTTCGGTAGAGATATTAAATACCATAGACAAAACACTTCTGCGAACTCTAGCCTCGGTATACAAAGCATTTTGACACGCTTCTATTAACTCGGAGAAAGTAGATGCATTTTGAGCGGTTGACATAATAATGTTGAACAAGTCTTTGGTAGTGCCGTAAAAATCATTATAATTAATATTATTTCTGAGAGTACCTATAATGTATTGCGAAAGATTATCGGTTCTGCGCGGAAATTTGCTTTCATTAAGCTCGGTATAAACTCCCGAACTTTCGGGTGGTAATAATGAAAGCATGGCTTCCCTGCTCTGCTCTTTACGAATTGAAGAAGAAGAACGAAGGGACATATCCCTTTTTACAGGATGCGGAAGTATACCATAACCGCCTTTTTTTATCGCTGCAAGGTATTCAAGAGTGAGAATATTATTCGGTTTACGAATTACTTCGGCAGAAGCCGCACCTAATATAGATTCCAGCAGCTTTTCTTTTGCTTTTGGAAAGGATAGATTTTTTTCGAACTTTATAAGATTATTCAGGTTCTTTTCAAAGGATATGTCTGTTATAACATCGGATATGCGTGTTAATAACGAAAAATCGTCCTCGCAGCCAAAGCCAAGAGCTTCAACTCCCAAAGAAGCTGCAATATAAACGCCTGCGGATGCAAAGTCTTTTGCAGAAAGCATACAAAAAGGAAAAGGCAACTCGACAACAAGGCTTGCTCCACACATGAGCGCGGCTTTTGCACGAATATATTTATCGGCAACTGCCACCTCGCCACGTTGGACAAGGTTTCCACTCATAATACAGATAATGCCGTCGTAATCTTTTTTTAAGCATTCGATCTGATAAAGATGGCCGTAATGAAAAGGGTTATATTCACTTATTATGGCGGCATAACGCTTTTTAAACATACGAGGATAAACCTTTCGGAACTAGCTTATTATTTTACACGACAATTTTCAACAAAACATATCAAAATAAAGCTTATTTATATATAATTAAAGTTACCCTTGCTTTTTACTTATAGGGGTAGTATAATGATTTTCGGTTTAAAAGTCAACACCATGCAAAAAGGAGATATATATGTTTGTTTTAGTTGTAAACGCAGGGAGCTCGTCGCTTAAGTATCAGCTTTTCGATATGGATACGAAAGCAGTTATGGCAAAAGGGCTCTGCGAAAGGATTGGTCTAGACGGCAGGCTTAAGCATCAGGCTGCAGGCAAGCCGGATGTAGTAAAGGATATGCCGATGCCAACACACGCACAGGCTGTTTCGGCTTTGGTCGAGAGCCTAACCGATAAAGAATACGGATGTATTTCTGATATGGGTGAAATCTCGGCAGTAGGGCACAGAGTCGTTCACGGCGGTCCCTGGCTTACAAAGAGCGTACTTGTCAATGAAAATGTTATCGCTGATCTTGAAAAATGCTGCGATATAGCACCTCTGCACACAGTTCCGCACCTACTGGGAATAAAAGGTTGTATTCAAATAATGCCTAACACTCCGCAAGTGTTAGTTATTGATACAGCGTTCCACCAGACAATGCCCGAAGAAGCATTCATGTACCCGATTCCATACGAGCTATACGAGAAACATAAGATCCGTCGTTACGGTTTTCACGGTACTTCGCACCGTTACGTCTCGGAAAAAGCGATTGAGCTTTTAGGTAAAGCTCCGGAGGAAACAAAAATTGTAACCTGCCACCTTGGAAACGGTTCCTCGATATCGGCAGTCAAGGGCGGAAAGGTTATAGATACCAGCATGGGCTTTACCCCTCTAGAGGGCGTTATAATGGGCTCACGCTGTGGTACTATTGACCCTGCTATAATTCCTTTTATAATGGAAAAAGAGGGTATTCCAGTTTCTGAGATGAGCGGATGGATGAATAAAAAGTGCGGTTTCCTAGGTGTTTCGGGAGTATCAAGCGACCTGAGAGAAATTACTAAAGCTATTGAGGACGGAAACAAGAGAGCACGTCTTGCACAAGATATACTTTGCTATCAGATTAAAAAATATGTAGGCTCATATGCAGCAGCAATGAATGGTCTTGACTGTGTAGTTTTTACAGCTGGTGTAGGCGAAAATAATGCTAATATCCGCCAGGACAGCTTAAAAAACATGGAATTTTTCGGTATTGAACTTGATAAAGCGAAGAACTATTCAACTAAGCCTTGTGAAATAAGTACAGCAACCTCAAAGGTGAAGGTATTTGTTATACCCACCAACGAGGAGCTTGTAATAGCTACAGATACAGAGGAAATCGTAAAAAGCTTATAAAAAACTGCATATTAGAGTACATAATACTATTCTCTAATATGCAGTTCGTTTTTTTGTACTTATTAATAACGGCATAAAATCAATTTGATCGGCTGCAACCAATGTTAATTCAGTTGTGCCGATTTTTTTAGTTAACCGCTCAGGAATAACTGTGTGTAAATGACCATAAAAACAACGATTTATTTTATATTCTTTAAGAATCGCAGTAATTTTCTGACATTCGATACCGCCATAAGCAGGAGGGTAATGTAAAAAGCAAAGAATTTCTTTGTCAGGATGTTCTTCCTGGAGCTTTATTCCCTCGCCCAGCGATAATTTCAATCGTTCTGCTTCTCGGTTGACAATTTTCTCATCCTCGGGAGTATAGACAGTATCTACAAACCACCCTCTTGTTCCGCAAATAATAAAATCCTCGCAAACAAAGGCGTTGTTATATAAAAAAGCTACTGTTTTTATATCAAGCTTCAACATAAATTCGTTCAGCTTTTTCATTGTCTGCCACCAATAATCGTGGTTGCCCTTGGAAATTATTTTTTTACCCGGAAGTGACTCTAAAAACAAAAAATCTTCTGTTGCATCAACGGTTTTCTTACTCCAGGAAACGTCTCCGGGAATAATTACAGTGTCTTCACTTCTGATTGTTGAAAGCCAGTTCTCACGTATTCGTTCGGTATGATTTTTCCATTTAACACCAAAAACATCCATCGGTTTAGCGGCTCCATGTGACAAATGAAGATCGCCAATTGTATATATTGAAATAAATCATCACCTCTTATTTATCAAAAACTAAGTATAAAAACAATGACCTTCGCAGAAAATAGCAACAGCGGAAGAAACCCGTTAAAATAAAAAATTTCATAAAAGGGATGGTCATAGTTTATGGATCCAATTATAATTGACGAAGACCCAAAACCGATAAAAGGAATAAGCTGCTCGGTAACAAATTGTCAGTACCATGACGGTAGAACACAATGTGTTGCAGGGAAAATAGCGGTAGGTCCATCATCCGCAACAGCAAGCCGCGACACACTTTGCGCGACCTTTAAGTTTAAAGAAGAGCAAGATCAATAATATCTGATGTGCCGGGATTTCGGCACATTTTTTTACTTTATTGCAGAAGCAAAAGCCAATACTTCTTTTTTCATATCATCTTTATCGATTATCTTAGTAAAACGAACTTTTTTCTTTTCAAGTGAGGATAATCGCATCGGTATTTTTACTCCACTGATTTCGTTCAACTTTTTTAAAGATGCAAAATCATCTTCGGGTACAGCTTCACCAAGGGAAGAAAGCACTGCAGGCGCAAACTTGTAGGGAGAAGCTGTTGACGCTATAAGCATTACTCCATTATCGTTACTTTGCTTTTTATATTCGCCGGCACAGTAAAGCCCGACTGCTGTGTGTGTATCGGCAAGATAATTATATGACTTGAAATAAGAATTTATAGTTTTACTTGTATTTTCTTCGTCGCAGTAGAATCCGCAGATATCTTCTTTTATTATTTCCAGAACATCCTTTTCTATCTCAAAAAGACCTTTTTCAGAAAGGTCTTTCATATAGCCTGCACAACGTTTGGCTCCTGCAATCATGAATAAAAGTCTCTCAAGATTACTGGAAATAAGTATATCCATAGACGGTGAAACTGTTGTATAGAAAGCACGTCGTCTGTCGTAAACACCAGTCTCCAAAAAGTCGGCAAGAATTTTATTTTTATTGGAAGCGCATACCATTTTGCCTATTGGAACGCCCATTTTTTTAGCGATATAGCACGCTAAAAAGTTTCCGAAGTTGCCTGTCGGAACAGTCACATTTATAAGATCTCCAAATTTTATCTTTTTCAATCTCAAAAGATCGCAATAAGCAGAAACATAATATACAATCTGCGGAGCAAGCCTGCCCCAGTTGATTGAATTTGCACTCGAAAGGAACAAACCTTTTTTATCAAGAGTTTTTTCAACGTCTTTATCTGCAAAAATTGCTTTTACACCGCTTTGTGCATCGTCAAAGTTACCACGAATGGCTGTAACACAGACGTTTTTACCCACTTGCGAAGCCATCTGCTTTTTCTGAATATTGCTTACACCATCGCTTGGATAAAAAACTTGTATATTCACTCTGTCTGCATCTGTATAACCCTCAAGAGCCGCTTTGCCGGTGTCGCCGGAAGTAGCAACAAGAATAAGCGCATCACGTTCTTCACCTGTCTTTTTGAGAGCTAATGATAAAAGATATGGCATTATTTGCAAAGCCATGTCTTTAAAAGCACTGGTTGGTCCGTGCCACAGCTCAAGTACAAAATCATCGTTTACCTGCGAAAGACGTACAGGCGGAGAGGGAAATTTACGTCCTCCGTAAGCATTTTTAGCAGCTTCGGTTAACTCCTCGTGAGTATAATCGGTGAGGAAAAGACCTAAAATATATGCCGCCCTGTCTATATAATTCATTTTAGCAAGTACGCAGAGCTTATCCTTCGATAATTCGGGGATAGTCTCGGGGACAAAAAGTCCGCCATCGTCTGCAATTCCCTGCTTGATTACAAATGCAGAGTTGTATTTTTGTGAGTTTGTGCTTCGAGTGCTAATATAGTTCATAAATAAATTTTTTCCTTTATTAAAAAGCGTCCTTTATGCGATTTATTTTATATGGAGAAAAATCGTTTTTTCTCATGTAAACTTCAATAATATCGTTTCTTGTTTGACAAAACCGCTTTTTTATCCTTAACCGAAACGGTAAAAATATGGTCACCTTGTTGTTTTTGCCCTGTTCAAATATAAATGCAGCAGCCGCACTGCGTAAGCAGGCAATCTTTTTTTCTCCGACTGCTTCAGCAGGTGTTCCAAAACAATCACTGGAGCGTGTTTTTACTTCCGCAAAAACCAAAACACCTTTTTTCAATGCAACAATATCAAGCTCACCGCCGCCTGCTATGTAATTAGAAGCAAGTATTTTATAACCATTTTGCCTTAAATACTCGCAGGCAGCTTTTTCACCAGCTCTGCCAAATGTCATGCTGTTCAAAGTTGTCACCTAATGTCTTTTTTAAAAAACTTTTTCTATGTACCGGACAAGGTCCTATTTTTAGTATTGCCGCTTTATGTTCTTTTGTTGCATAGCCCTTGTTTTTTGCAAAACCGTATCCGGGGTAAAACATATCCATATCCTGGCAAAATCTGTCTCTCGCAACCTTAGCAAGTATTGAAGCTGCCGCAATGGAAGGAATGATACCATCACCTTTTATTACGGGTTGTGCAGGAATTGGGAAATTCCGTACGATATTGCCGTCTACAAGTGCAAGATTGGGCTGGATTTTCAATTGCTCTATTGCTCTTCTCATAGCAAGCATGGAGGCGTTGAGAATGTTTATTGCTTCAATCTCGTAAACCTCAGCGTGAGCGATTGCAAAAGCAACCGATTCTGTGCGTATCAGATCATACAACCGTTCTCTGGCTGCTTCGTTAAGCTTTTTTGAATCGTCAAGCTCTTTAATAATATGTCCTTTGGGTAAAATAACCGCCGCAGCGAACACAGGTCCTGCAAGCGGACCCCTTCCTGCTTCATCACAGCCACAAATTACGTTGATTGTTTCGGTGTAAAAGGTATTCTGCATATCCCAGGTCAACATATTTATATCCATGCCTTTCCTCGGCGTATACGCCGACAGCGGGAATTGTGCTGTTCCTGCGAAGCAGGATTGACTTTCCTTTAAAGTCAAAGGCACAAAACCGTGTCTGAAAGAAAGTCTTTCAGACTTATATCACTCCCATTTTTATAATGGGAGGAAAAGTCTATTAAGATCTGCTTCTATAATAAAACTTTAATCAAGTGTAATTTTTCCTATTAAACCACCACGGAATTCGTCAAGTAGCACAGACGCGCATCTGTCCTCGTCAATAACTCCACCGGAGCGAATAAAACCTCGTTTTTTAGCTATCCTCAAGAAAAGGTCATACGAACTCTCGTCTGCAATAAGTTCGGTTTTATATCTTTCTGTTATATATTGCGGATATTTTTCACGCAGCATATCTAAAAGATGAATAGAAAGCTCCAGCATATCAAGAATTTCGTCTCTTATAGCACCTGTACAGGCAAGCTTTATACCAACCTGTCGGTCATCAAACTTATGCCACAGTACACCCGGTGTGTCCAAAAATTCTACACCCATTTCAGAGGGAATCCATTGGTTGGCACGTGTAACGCCCGGGCGGTCCTCTGCTTTTGCTTTTTTTGTGCCTGTAACGGTATTTATAAAGGTTGATTTACCCACGTTTGTTATACCGACAACCATTGCTCTGATTATTTTATTCATGCCCTTTTGTTCGTATCGTTCCAGCTTTTCTTTTAATATTTCACGTACCGAAGGCATAATTTTATTCAGGTTCTTTTTATTTTTACAGTCTATCGCAATAACGGTTTCGCCTTTTTGGGCATAATTACTTATCCATCTTTCGGTAGCATTATCGTCGGCAAGCCCACTTTTTGTAAGCAGAGTAAGGCATGGCTTGCTTGCGAAAATATTCAAAAAATCAGGGTTTCTGCTCGAATCAGGTAACCTTGCGTCTAAAAGCTCAATAACAATATCAACAAGCGAAAGACTCTCTATCATCTTTCGCTTCGCTTTTGCCATATGTCCGGGGAACCATACTATTTTATCATCCATTATTCGACAACGCCTTCATTAATCCACTTTACCAAACTCGCTGATCGGGAAAACTCTGAAAATTACCCTGCCCAGAATGTCCTTTTCATTGAATTGTCCAAAATCTCGGCTATCTAATGAATTGTTTCTGTTATCGCCCATAACATACACTTTGCCTTCTTCAACAGTAAATTCCTCAATATCTTCTTCTCCGAAAAGCATTTTGCCGCTTGTTCGCCTGACATAAGATTCTGGAAGAGGTATTGGATTACCGTCAATATAAACAGCCCAGTTCTCGTAGTCAATTTTAACCGTTTGTCCGCCTGTTGCGATAACACGCTTTATTAACGGCATGGGAGAGAACTTAATTACAACGATATCCCCTGTCTTTGGTGTATATAAAAGATCCGAGATAACTAATTTATCCTCGTCCTGAAGGGTGTCACGCATTGATTCGCCATCTACCGAAACATAACGGAATACAAACATAAAAAGTAATATCATCAAAACAAGAGCATAACAAAAGGTCTCCACATATTCGAAAAACCCTTTAAAAAGATGTTGCTTATTATCAGGTGTTTTTTCGTCAGTAAGATTCTCGTTCGCTTCAATATCTGTTATTAACTCATCAGTCGCTATGTCTTCATAGTTATTAAAACTGTTGGGAATTTTATCTGTCATTAAATAGGTCACTATCCCTTTTTATTATCTTTAGAACAAAAGTGTCTGCATAACAGACACTTCCTATGGGTTGCAAAAGATTTTAGATTTTTTCCTTAACCTTAGCAGACTTACCAATTCTGTTGCGCAGATAATAAAGCTTAGCTCTGCGAACCTTACCGTGTCTGATAACCTCAACATTCTGCACATTTGGCGAATGAAGCGGGAAAGTCTTCTCTGTACCTACACCGAAAGAAACACGTCTTACGGTAAAGGTCTCGGAAATCCCACCGTTTTTCTTGGAAATAACGGTACCTTCGAAAATCTGCGTCCTTACTCTTGTGCCTTCAACAATACGCTGATGAACCTTAACGGTATCACCGACATTGAAAGAGGGGAGCTCCTTCTTAACCTGCTCATTTACAAAAGCTTCAATCAAATTCATAAAGCTTTTCCTCCTTATTATTTTGGATTACGAAACGTTCATGCCGAGCCGCAGAGGACCGCTCCGATAAATTGACAACTGATTATATCACAACGTAAAACTGTTTGCAATACCTATTTATAATAAAATCAATTGTTTTACAGAAAAATTTGATATTTTTTGTTTAAAATTCAACTTTAAGTAAACTCGTTTTCCGGCGTTTTGCCTTGACAATTTTAACATAAAGTGTTATCATATATTAATTAATATAATAGCATGATCGGGAGGACTGCCTTTTGGGCAATCAAGGCAATCTAGGAAGAGTGATATTTATAACTGGCATTAAAGGCGGAGTTGGAAAAACGACTGTTACCGCCAATCTTGCTGCTTGTCTACGTGCAATGGAAAAGCGGGTTCTTATCATTGACGGCGATTTTGGAATGCGTTGTATGGATCTTGTTCTTGGCTTTGAGAGCGAGACACTTTTTGATTGCTATGATGTTCTTCTCGGTCGTTGTGAGCCAGAGAGTGCAATAATCGGAAGCGAGGGGCTTTATTTTATGCCTGCACCGATGAATTACAACGGGGATGAAATACCGACAGAACGCTTTACTTCTCTGTTCAAGAAGCTTCGAAGTCGGTATGATTATTGCCTTATTGACAGTTCGGCCGACCCGTCACCTTACTACACGTCTTTTGCAATGGCTTCGGATGATGCAATTGTTGTAACCTTGCACCAATCTACATCGATAAGAGCAGCTGAAAAAACAGCATCAAAGCTTGCCAGTATTGGCTTTAAAAATCTCAGGCTTATTATTAACGGTTATCGTGAGAACTATGCCAAAAAAGAAATGCTTCCCCCGATAATCGATATAATAAACCGTTCGTCAATCAGATTGCTGGGAGTTGTTCCGTATGACGATAATTTGCCGGCGGATCAAGAGTCCGGTTTTTTAACCTTCTCAGGAAAATACAATAAGCATTTAAAAAAATACGAAGCCGCATTCTTTAATACAGCCCGACGCATTTGCGGTGAAAATGTACCGTTATTTGCCGATGTCTACAAAACAAAAAAGAAAAAATACTATATCAGGAAACGCGGAAAAGAAGAGGATCTTGCACGAGAAATTCTATAAATGCAGTCACAGCCATTTGTTCGGCATGAATGGTTGAAAACTTGTTATATTTTTGTGATGCCGAAGAAATGGAGCTTATTATGAACATAGCGATTATAGCAAATGATAAGAAAAAGGAATTAATAACCGAATTCTGTATGGCTTACTGCGGCATTCTGAGTCGTCATAAAATCTGTGCTACGGCAACAACAGGAAAATATATCAGCGAGGCAACCGGACTTAATATAGAGAGACTTCTTGCAGGAACACACGGAGGAACTCAACAAATTGCATCGAAGATTGCATATGACGAGGTCGATATACTAATACTTTTAAGAGATACCTCCTCGGACACAGAATATACAGAAACTGAAGTCGGTTTGGTACAGTTGTGTGACAAGCTTAATGTTCCCGTTGCGACAAATATTGCAACTGCTGAAGCACTTATACTTGCGCTTGACAGAGGTGACCTCGATTGGAGAACACTTGTAAGAGACAAAAGAGAGAGGAAGAGAATCTGAAAGATGAATCTTTCAGATTCTGTTTTGTGCCCGACGGCACAATTCCCGCTGTCGCCGGTGTTCACCACTGGGGAGAATCCGGCACTTGCCGGTTGAAGAAAGGATATAAACATAAATGGCGAATTTTCAAAAGCCAAAAGGCACCCTCGATATTCTCCCATCCGAGAGTGGAGTTTGGTTATATGTTGAGGATTTTATAAAAAAGCAAACCGAGCTTTACGGCTTCAAGCAGATACGGTTTCCCACCTTTGAAGCAACCGAATTGTTCTGCCGGGGAGTAGGCGGTTCTACCGACATAGTACAAAAAGAAATGTACACCTTTATTGATAAAGACGGCAGCAGCCTTACGTTACGCCCAGAAGGTACGGCATGTGTAGCAAGAAGTGTTCTTGAGAACGGTTTATATGCAGGTGCAATGCCAATAAAATTGTATTATCTATCAAACTTTTTTCGCAGAGAAAAACCACAAGCAGGCAGAAGCCGTGAGTTCTGGCAGTTTGGTACCGAATTATACGGAAGCGATGGTCCAGAAGCGGATGCGACTGTTATTATGCTTGCAAACAGTATCTTTGAAAAGCTTGGACTAAAGAATGTCGAATTGAAAATAAATTCCATAGGCTGTCCGAAATGTAGACCTGCATACAGGGATGCTTTGAAAAAGCATTTTGAAAAAAACAGCGATGAACTATGCGAGACCTGCAAAGGGAGACTAGATACAAATCCGTTGCGTATTCTCGATTGCAAATCACCGATTTGCAAGGAAATTGCAGAAGGAGCTCCCGTAACAATAGATTTTCTATGTGACGACTGTAAAGAACATTTTGAGAAACTGAAATGCCTTCTCTCGGGCTGCGGAATTAAATTTGAAGTAGATACGAACATAGTCCGCGGTCTTGACTATTATTCCAAGACTGTTTTTGAGTTTATAAACGAGAGTATCGGCGCACAAAGCACTGTTTGCGGCGGTGGAAGATATGACGGACTTATTGAGGAGCTGGGCGGACAACCTCTTGGCGGTGTTGGCTTCGGAATGGGACTTACTAGGTTAATCCAGTCGTTAAAAGATGAGAACTTACTACCGGAAGATAGTTCATTTACTGATGTTTATATCTCTCCGCTTGGAGAGCGTGCAAAATCGACTGCTTTTACACTTGTCGACAGCTTGAGAAACAAAGGAATTATTGCGGAGACAGACCTTTGCTCACGTTCCTTAAAAGCACAGATGAAGTATGCGGATAAGACCGGAGTTCGGTTTGTTATGGTTATCGGTGATAACGAAATTGATAATAACGAAGCTGTTTTGCAGAACATGAAAACAGGCGATAAAATAAAGGTTAATTTAAGTTCAGACAGTATAATGGAATATGTATCAATATAATTATAATGGAAAGGCATAATTATGGCAGAGTTGTTGGGAAACGAGCGTCGCACGCATTATTGCGGCGATTTGAGAGAAAGTGACATTGGAAAAACGGTTTGTGTAATGGGCTGGGTTCAAAAACAACGAGACTTAGGCAGTCTTATTTTTGTTGACCTCAGAGACAGGACAGGTATTGTTCAACTTGCTTTTGACGAGGGCAGTGATAGGAGCGTATTTGACAAAGCATTTACTGTTAGAAGTGAATATGTTTTGTCGGTTACAGGCGTTGCAAGAGAGAGATCAAGCAAAAACCCAAACCTTCCGACAGGCAACATTGAGATTTTTGTTGAGAGCTTAAAGATTCTCGCCGTTTCCGAGACACCTCCATTTGATATAATCGAAAATTCAAAGGCTAACGAGGAATTACGTTTAAAGCATCGTTATCTTGACCTACGCCGTCCCGACCTGCAGAAAAAGCTATTGTTCAGGCACAAGGTAGCCAAGGTTACAAGAGATTATTTTGATGAGCAAGGCTTTATTGAAATAGAAACACCTATTCTTATCAAATCAACACCTGAGGGTGCAAGAGATTACCTTGTTCCAAGCAGAGTTCACAAGGGATCTTTTTATGCTCTGCCCCAGTCACCCCAGCTTTACAAACAGCTATCGATGGTTGCAGGTTTTGACCGCTATATGCAGATCGCACGTTGTTTCAGAGATGAAGATTTACGTGCTGACAGACAACCTGAATTTACGCAGATAGACCTCGAGATGAGCTTTGTCGACATGGATGACGTGCTTGTAATGGTCGAGGGCTTTGTAAAGCGATTATTTACAGAAACGTTGAATGTTGATGTTCCGCTTCCATTGCCCAGATACACCTACCGTGAGGTTATGGACAGATTCGGCTCGGACAAGCCGGATATGCGTTTTGGTATGGAAATAAACGATTTTTCAAAGATTGTAGAAAACTGCGGGTTTTCTGTCTTTACCGATGCAATTAAAAACGGCGGCAGCGTTAGGGGAATTACCATAAAATGCAAAGCAGAAATATTGACAAGAAAAGAAATAGACAAGCTTACTGAATATGTGAAGGGCTGCGGAGCAAAGGGACTTGCATGGGTACGCAGAGCAGCAGGACAGGTTACATCTTCTTTTGTAAAGTTTATGAGCGAAGAAGAGATGGCTTTATTGCTAGAAGCTGCCGATTGCGACGAAGGTGACGTTTTGTTAATTATTGCAGACGGAAACACCTCAAACGCGCTTACCCAGCTTGGTCAACTGCGAATTGAGACAGCAAATCGACTTAATATAGAGAGAAGCGGATACAGCTTCTTATGGGTTATCGAGATGCCATTCTTTGAGCTTGATAAAGAAACAGGCGAATGGGCGGCTATGCATCATCCGTTCACTGCACCACTTGACGAATGTATTAAATGTCTCGACACAGACAAGGGAAATGTACGTGCTAAAGCATACGACCTTGTTTTAAACGGTATAGAGCTTTCCAGCGGTTCAATAAGAATAACAAATCCCGAGTTACAGTCGAAAATATTCACACTATTAGGACTTTCAGACGAAGAAGCAAAAACAAAGTTCGGTTACCTGTTAGATGCTTTTCGCTTTGGACCTCCTCCGCACGGCGGCATGGGTATCGGTCTTGACAGACTTGTCATGCAGATGTTAGGCGCTGAAAGCCTGAGAGATGTTGTTGCATATCCAAAAGTACAAAACGCATCCGAACTTATGACAAGCTGTCCTGCAATAGTTCCCGAAAAGGCACTTAAGGAGCTTGGAATTTCGCTGAACAACGAGTAATTACCACAATACTATTTCTCATGAAAGGAAACAAATTTATCGATAAACGGTAAATTGCAAGGTCATATATATGATTGAAATTATGAATATTTCAAAGAACTTCGGAGATAAGAAAGCAGTATCCGATCTGTCTTTTAATGTTGTTGAAGGAGAAATTCTTGGCTTTTTAGGACCGAACGGAGCAGGAAAATCTACTACAATGAACATTATCACCGGATATCTTTCCGCATCCAGCGGAACTGCAAGGATAGACGGAATCGATATTCTTGAAAATCCTACCGAAGCTAAAAGAAGGATAGGCTTTCTGCCTGAGATTCCTCCTCTTTATCCAGAAATGACCGTCAAGGAATATCTCGGCTTCGTATATGACCTTAAGGACTGCCGTTTTCCGAGAGAACAGCATCTTAAAGAGATTTGCGATGTTGTTAAAATTGGCGACGTTTATAAACGCATGATAAAAAATCTGTCAAAAGGCTATCGCCAGAGAGTCGGAATAGCGCAGGCACTTATAGGAAATCCAAAGGTGCTTATTTTTGATGAGCCGACTATCGGACTTGACCCAAAGCAGATTATTGAAATAAGACATCTTATAAAAATGCTGGGCAGAGAGCATACGGTTGTTTTGTCAACGCATATTTTACCCGAGGTACAAGCTGTATGCGACAGGATAGTCGTTATAAATGAAGGAAAATTGGTTGCTAACGAAAAAACTGAGGATTTGATAATGGCGGTTGAAGGCACCAGAAAACTGGTTGCAAAAATTGTCGGACCAGAGGCGGACGTGCTGAAAATGCTTAAATCAACCGGCGGAGTAAGATATGCAGAGATGCTTGGAAAACGTGATACCGATAGCATCAGCTACTTAATAGAATCGGAAGAAAAGATAGATGTAAGAAAATCCTTATTTTACAATCTTTCAAAAAACGGATGGCCTCTTGTCGGACTAGAGGGAATGGAATTAAACCTTGAGGATATTTTCATTCGTCTTATTGACAAAGAAAAGAACGAACAGGTCAAGAAAAAGAGAGGGGTAAAGCAGGCATGATTGCGATATATAAAAGAGAATTAAAATCATACTTTTTGACTCCTATCGGATATATTTTCTGCGGAATGTATCTGGCTGTTTCGGGGATTACATTTTCCTATACAACGCTTTTAGAACAATCTACAGAAAGCTTGCCGACATACTTTTTAATAATGATTGCTGTTTTTGCGGTATTAATACCTTTATTGACCATGAAGCTTTTTTCGGAGGACAGAAAAAGCCGTACCGAACAGGTTTTATTAACCTCGCCTGTTTCGCTCACAGGTATGGTTATGGGTAAATATTTTGCGGCGTTGACGGTTTTCACTGCTACGTTTTTTGTAAACAGCTTTAACTATGTACTGCTCTTTCAATATGGTTCGCCGAATGTTACAACTATTTTTGCAAATATTCTCGGCTTATTTTTAATCGGCAGCGCTTTTATTGCTATCGGAATTTTTCTTTCCGCTCTTACAGAAAATCAATTGATTGCAGCGGTTACATCAATTGGTTCGATTGCAGCTGTCCTTTCGTTGAAGTTTGTAATTGAAAATATAGGCATTGAGTGGATACGTGTCCCTCTTAAATGGTTTTCTATTCTTGACAGATACACACCATTTACTCAAGAATTACTGGATGTAACCTCCATCGTTTATTTCATCAGCCTTTCTGCGGTATTTGTTTTCTTTACTGTCAGAGTCTATGAAAAACGGCGCTGGTCCTAAATAGGAGATAAAAATGAATTTAAAAACATTGATGAAATCAAAAAAAATAAGATATGGTTCTTTGTCAGTAGTGTTTATAGTTGTTTTTGTTGCGGTTATTTTGATTGCAAATGTTATTTTATCTTCGATTGCGTCAAAAACAAATCTTACTATAGACCTTACCAAGGAAGAGCTTTATTCGGTAAGCAACGAATCCAAAACAATTTTGGAGACGCTTGGCGACGATCTGGATATTACTATATATTTTCTTGCCGACAGAGACCTTTACGAGGTTTCTGCACACTCGCGTATGGTGCGTGATCTTGGAGAACAATATGCTGAGGTTTTACCGGGTAAAATTAAAGTAGAATATAAAAACATTACTCAGGACCCCGGTTTTGTTGACGAATATCTTGACGAGACTCAAACAACATTAACGCCAGACAATGTTATAGTAAAAGGTAAATACCACCACAGAATATTAACTCTGAAAGCTTTCTTTACAACTAGTTCGGAAACGCAGGAAGTTATCGGGTTCTACGGCGAACAGAGATTTACAGCTGCGATGCTGCAAAGTTCGATGAGTGAACCTCAGGTTGTTACTTTTACAACCGGACATTCCGAAACTACATCGGAAACATTACTATCAATTTTTGATGCAGCTGAATTTGAGATACAAGTTAAAAATCTTGCATATGAAGAAATCGATGAACGAACCAGAATTCTTATAATCTCGAACCCGAAGGAAGATTTTCAGGGATATAACGGAGCAAACGCAGAAGTAATAACCGAGATAGATAAAATTACAACTTTTGTAGAAAAATTCAACAATCTGATAGTTTTTGTAGACAGCACAACAAAGGAGCTTCCCAATCTGCAGGAATATCTGTTGGATTACTGGGGACTGGGGTACAAGCCATTCCATAAGTTAATAGATACAAAGCATTCTGTTGCAAAAGGCGGTGCTGAAGGGTATTCAATTGTAGGACAATATGTAACCACAGGTGAAGAAACCGCAGCCGACACAATACACAAGGTAGCTTCCTCTACAGGAAGCGGAGCAACCACCGTTTATAGAAATGCGGTTGAAATTTACAGTGATGTTAACCAAGCTCGCAAAAACATTGTTATAGAAACAGTAATGGAAACATTTGATACTGCCGAGGTTGTTTACACCGATGAGAATCAGCAGGTAGTTTCAGAGGATGGAATTTATCCGCTAATGTTGCTCTCTACCCTAATGGATTACGGCGACAACAATACAAAATTATATCAATATGTATTGCTTGTTTCTTCAACTGATTTTGCTAAGGACGACTTTCTTACTAACGAATTCGGCAACCGAAAGTTAATGTTCGGTGCGGCAAGAATAATGGGAACCGAGAGGGTTTCGCCTGATATAGATTACAAACCTTTTAAAGACCCGGCAATGACTATTGAACTTGGTGCGGCAAACTTTTTGGCGTGGATGGTCTCTGCGATTTTCCCGATTATTATTATAACTATAGGTCTGGTTGTGTTCTTTAAGAGGAGACATTTATAATGAAAAAGCAGCTTATTCTTGTCGGCTCAGTGTTTATCACGGCACTGCTGCTGTTCGGTGCTTATATAATATTTTTTAATAATGAGCCCGAAGAGACAGTCGATCCGTTTTATACGCTCTCCGATGCAGTAAAGTCAGAAATAGAAAAGGTTAAGGAAAACATAGATATTGTGTTTTCCGGAACTAACAAAAGTAAAGTTGAATCAGACGAAAGTTTGAACCTTGCATATAATTTCGCTCTTTCGTATACAAAAGCAAACAAAAAGATAGATGTAAGCTTTGACGAAAACGGAAGCTATTACGGTATAATTATAAAAAAAGGCACAGAGCAAAAGCAGATTTCTTTTGACGAATTATTTAAGGTAAAAGAAGACAGTACAAAATACGCTTTTGACGGCGAGCGTATGTATACAAACGCAATTCTTTCACTTTACGGCAAAAGTGAAATTGATATAGAATTAAAGGCACTTGAAGGCTTTACAACCTGGGGTGATACGACCCTAAACGGTGCTCCGCTATTATTTGAAAGTTTAAATAAAGATCAAATACAGACCGTAATTATAACTAACGAATCCGGAAGCTACAAGATCTATCGGAATACTGATAACCAATTGGTTTTTGACGGTGCGGAGATTATAAACTACAACGCGGAATTATTCGCTAATTTATTAGTAAACGTAAGGCTTGTTGTTTCCTCAGGTATAGTAGAAAATCCACATGCCTTATCCGAATACAGATTGGACAGCGAGGAAAATGCCTTAGGCATGTTTAAGGTAACAGCAACAGATAAAACTACCCATAAGGTATTAATTGGAAATAAAACACCTGACGGAAGCTATTATTATGCAAAATATTCTACTAAGGAATTTATTTATCTTATTCCGGTATCTTATATTGAGACAACAATACTTCAACCAGTTACTTCTTATTTAACCGCAAATCTTGTTGCGGGGATTTCATCTGCTGAAGAAATTAACTCGATAGATAATATTGTTTTAGATTTTCTAGATCAAGGTCTATCCTTAAAGGCAGTCACTTATGCAAAACTGTTTACCTCAAGCAATATAAAAGCTTATAAAGAAACCGATATAGTTAATGCTTTTATAAATAAAATAAAATTCTCCGGTGCTTATACAAACTGGACTGAGACAAGCACCCTGGGAGGATTTACCTCCTCAGATGGCAAATCGGTATACCTTGAGGTTCCGCTTGCTAATTACGGCAGTGTCGGTGACTATAAAGTCTCCTTTGGACTCTTGAAAGACGAAACCTATTTTGCTGTAACGCCAAAAAAGATTTCCGCTAAAATATCACTTGACGGGGATACTTTTACCGACATTGACATAGGAAATATTGAGTTCTCGCAGGGGAATAAGGAATTAAAGACCTATTCCTTTAATTTTCACAGTGTCGAGCCTGTACAGTATGTTCGTGTTTATTTTGAATTCGAAAGGGGTAAATATATTGTTCTTGACGAGCTGTCTGTTTTTGTTGATGGAATAGACGCACATCCCGACGACGGGATGGTTGGTGGTTGGAAACTTATTTCACCAAGCGAATATATTCCTGAAGGCAAGAACTATATTTACCCTAATTACAACTTTGCATCCGATTTTGCAGTAAAAATTACTACTCTTGTCGGTGAGAGTGTTGTTGATTATGCAATTACTTCAAAACCAGGGGACGCCGAAACGTTAATAGAAGAAAAGCTCGAAAAATACGACCTTTTAGAACCTGCATATCACGTTTCTTATGAATATAAAGGTATTACCAGCGAAGTATTTTTTAGTCATATAAACGAAAACGGTAAGTACTACTGTTATTCGGTATTATCGGGCGAGAGCGGAGATAAAAAAATAAATTTATGTACCGACATTATAGCTGAAGTAAGTCTGGAAACCGCACCATGGTTAAACTGGGAAATGGTGGATTATGTTGAACAGTCTATCCTTTCGATGCATATCGACACCATAAACACCCTTGCCTTCACCTTTGACAACAAGACTTATACTTTTACTTTAGAGAGAAATGAAAAAGGAAAGCTATCAAGAGCGACCATTGACGGAAAAGAAGTTGACCTACAGAACTTCAGATACCTGTATATTTCAATTTTGGAAGTATATATAAAGGGCGAATATCATGACAATGGCGAATCAAAGTCGGAATTTTTAAAAATAAATATCGACAGCACATCCAAAGATCAGGAAATAATTTTTTATCGGGTAACAACCTCAAAAGCATATTATACGATTGACGGGCAAGGTATGAATTATGTTTTAATTGACAGCATTAACACTATCAAGACTAATCTGAGCTTACTTCTGGCAGGTGAAGAGATACCACATAGGAAATAATAAAATTAATCAATCAGAAAAATCTATTGACAAAAGAATGTATTATGATATAATAATACAAAAGATGCTTCTTAAAGACGCAGCTATATTTAAGCCAATAGAACTGCGGATGGGCTTATTCTTTAAGAATGTATCATATAAATATGGGGTGCTGAGAAATCGGCTGAGATTATACCCAAATAACCTGATGCGGATAATGCCGCCGTAGGAAACATATGACAGTAAGTTTTTAACTTGGGCTGTACCGTTTCCGGTACAGCCTTAAATTTTTTAAGAGAGGATTTTATTTATGGAAAGAAGCTTAAAGAACAAGATTTTAATCGAATGTGCAATAATGGTAGGTCTTGCAACTGTATTATCGTTGATAAAAATATACGAAGCACCCCTGGGAGGTTCGGTAACACTTTTATCAATGCTGCCTATAATCGTAATATCATTTAGACGTGGAGTATCGTGGGGCTTAGGTTCAGCCTTCGTGTATTCAATTTTACAGATATTAACCGGTTTGAACACAATAGCTTACGCAGCTACTACAATGGGAATCGTCGGAACAGTTATATTCGATTATATTCTTCCATTTACAATTATCGGTCTTGCGGGTATCTTTTATAAAGGTGGCCAAAAAGGAAAGATGCTGATTGTAAGTATATTAGCAGGAACCTTTTTCGTTCTTGTTTTAAGATATGCAAGCCACGTATTCAGCGGAGCAATAATTTGGTATGAGTTAACCAAAGAACAAGAATGGAATGAATATGTATCGACAGTTGGACGATGGACATATACTTTGGTTTATAACATTGCATATATGGGACCGGAAGCGGCTTTAACACTTGCGGCTTCACCGATTATTATTAAGCTCAAAGATATTTTGAGATAAAAACGGCTCATCTCCTAATATTAATTCGAATTAGAAACAGTGGTAAATTCGAAAAAAAGTCTCTATTAATCTGGCAAATAGTATTATGCAATAATATTATTTGCCATTTAATTATATATGGACTTTTTTGAAGAATTTTTCTTACTGTTTCTTAAGAGAATTAGTATTTAAGCACTACAGATTATTCTGTGGTGTTTTTTTACAATATTAAACAATATTATTAATTGACTACAATATATAAGTGTGATAAAATCAATATTATTAAAAAGCAATTTTGAAGGGCAGGATTTCTGTATTGAATATAACAGTAGTAGGTTGCGGTAGATGGGGTGTTTTCCTTGCATGGTATCTCTATAGGTGCGGAAACAACGTCTATTTATACGGCAGAAGCGGTTCGCAGCGAACTGAAAGGTTAATTAAAGAGAGAACAAACGGTACTGTAACACTTACTGAATATGTTACAGTCGGATCTGATTTACAAAAGGCAATCAGCAATGAAATTATTGTTATTGCAGTTGCCTCACAGGGACTTCGTGAATTAATGCAGAAATTCTCGGATATAGGTTTTTCTAAAAAAACATTCGTGCTTTGTATGAAAGGGCTGGAGGTCACAAGCAACAAACGTTTGACAGAAATAGTAAACGAATATATTGATGGCGAGAGCAGGGTTGCAGTCTGGATAGGCCCGGGACATGTCGAGGATTTTCTGAGGGGTATTCCAAACTGCATGGTTATTGACAGCGAAAGTGAAGAAACCAAAGAACTTCTTGCAGAGACCTTTTCAAGCGATTTGATTAGATTTTATTACGGAAACGACCTTATAGGCAACGAAATTGGTGCGGCGGCAAAAAATGTTATCGGCATAGCGGCAGGAATGCTGGACGGCATGGGCTTGACCTCGTTAAAGGGCGGTTTGATGTCGAGAGGGACAAGAGAGATTGCACGCCTTATCTCTGCAATGGGAGGAAACGAATTTTCCGCATATGGTTTATGCCATCTCGGCGATTACGAAGCAACGCTATTTTCACCACATAGCCATAATAGAAGATACGGAGAAGCGTTTGTTAAAGGACAAAACTTTGAAGAGCTTGCCGAGGGCTGCTACGCAGTTAAAGCATTGATTTCTCTTGCGGAGCGGAAAGATGTTGAACTTCCGATTTGCCAAGCGGTTTATTCAGTGCTATATGAAAAAAAGGACGCTGCCGAGACTATGAAGGGACTTTTCTCACGCAGCAGAAAAAAAGAATTTTAAAAATGAAAAAATTACAGATAATATAACAGGAGGGTTACAATATGTTTTTTGATCCAGCTTATTTATTATATATGGCTCCGGTGCTACTGCTTTCGCTTTGGGCGCAGTTCAGGGTTTCTTCGTCTTTTAAGAAATACAGCAAGGTTGCCTCGCAAAAGGGTATGACAGGAAGAGAAGCAGCAAGGTTGATTCTCGACCAGAACGGTTTGTCCGACGTGTCAGTAAATCAAATTGGCGGCAATTTAACCGATCACTTTGACCCACGCAACAATACAATAAGCCTTTCTGCTCCTGTTTATGATTCAACCTCGATTGCCGCTATTGGAATCGCAGCACATGAAGCAGGGCACGCTGTTCAACACAAAACAGGTTATGCTTTTATAAAACTGAGAATGGCTATTATTCCGATAACCAGTGTTGGCTCAAAAATTGCAATACCGCTGATTTTTATTGGAATTTGGTTACAGATGCTGCAGCTTTTTTGGATTGGTATTATAGCGTTCGGAACAGTCGCACTCTTTCAGCTTGTTACTTTACCTGTTGAATTCAACGCGTCGCACAGAGCAATTGCAATACTGAAATCAAATCAAACATTGGATCAAAATGAACTTAAAGGTGCAAAAAGAGTGCTTTCCGCAGCAGCATTGACTTATGTCGCCGCTCTCTTAACGGCGATAGTACAGTTATTATATTTCATCTCACGTGCTAACAGAAGAAGATGACAGACAATGAAAAGTTTATTGCAGCACGGGAATACTGTTTGTCAACCGACAGTGGCTGTGCAGGGATAGGAACCTATCAGGAAAAGACGTTACACGCAACGTTAAAACGATTTATAGAGCCGAACGAGGACAACCAAGAGGTTTCTATCGGCTCTTTTGTTGCGGATATTTATAACGAAAACGGAATAACCGAGATACAAACAAGAAGTTTTGAAAAGTTGCGTAAGAAGCTGGAGTACTTTTTACAACTTGGGAAGGTAACTGTTATTTTTCCGATGCCAAGTACGAAATGGCTTTTGTGGGTTGACGAGGAAACAGGAGAAGCATCCAAACAGCATAAAAGTCCTAAAAAAGGCAAGCCATATCAGGCTTTTTTTGAGCTGTATAAAATTAAACCATTATTATCTCACCCTAATCTAAGATTACGATTAATGATGATAGATATAAAAGAATATCGTTATCTTAACGGCTGGAGCAAGGATAAAAAGAAGGGTTCAACACGCTGTGAGCGGATTCCTGTTGAATTGATTGAAGAAATACATATTGACAGCGTTTCGGATTATATAAAATTAATTCCCGAGACACTTCCTGAAAATTTTTCATCAAAAAATTACGCAAAGGCAACAGGACTTAATAAAAAATCAGCCACAACTGCACTTAACGTATTATATAATGTTGGTGTTGTAAATCGTATCGGTAGAAATGGTGACGGGTATATATATGAGCGGCAATAATAAACACAAAAAGCCCCAGTTGTGGGCTTTTGTTTTATAAATCTGAAGATATAGAAAAAAGTACAAAAGTGCATGCGAATTTAATCATTATAAAACACCGCCCGAAGTAAATTACTCCGGGCAGTATTATTGTTATCCTCTATTTCCATATCTCTCGGGCATGTTTTTCATAATCGGGGTACATCGGTCGCCTGCTACGATATAATGCTCGACAAGATTAATATCGTTAATCAATAGTGCTGCAGCTATTCGCTGGGTTGTATAAATATCCTCGTTTGATGGCATTGCCGAACCGTTCGGATGGTTATGTGCAAGTATTACATTACTGCAGGAATTGTTTATTGCAGCTTCGGTAATCAACCGCATTGAAAAAGACGCCGAATTTATACTTCCTCTGTGCAGTTCTTTCTTTTCTAAAAGTCCGCCGAATGAATCAAGGCAAAAAAGCATTACACGTTCTTCTTTAAAACCGGCAAAACAACCTTTAAAATATTTCACTGTATTAACTTCGTCTAAAAAGTTCAAGCAGTATTCGGTTTCACAGGTTATAAAACGTCGGGAAATTTCGGGCAACATAGTAATTAATATAGCTGTGTGCTGCTTAATACCTTCCATCTTGGTCAGCTCGCTTACTGAAGCTGACAGAACATTCGATAAAGAACCGAACCTATCAAGCAACGAAGCTGCAAGGGGACGAGTGTCAACTCGAGGAAGCGCAAAGGACAAAAGCAGTTCTAAAAGCGTTTTGTCATCAAAGCTCTGCGCTCCTTGTTTCAAAAAGCGTTCCTTAAGCCGCTGTCTGTGAAAAAGATGCGGATTTTCTTCTTTTTTTACGGTGCTTTCAATCATGCGTGAATATCAAAGCTACCAAGGAAATGTCTTTTAACTTTAAGGTAATCGGTTGAAGATACACTTCCGCTTCCGTCAACATCCGCTGCGGAAAGGAATTCACCTGTAAGTGTATAAGTTTCCAGGAAATGTCTCTTTACAAGCAGATAATCTGAAGAGTTTATTTTTCCGTCTCCCGATGCGTCACCGCGAAGAATTACAGTAAGCTCAGCAATAACTGTATCGCCTGATTTAAGTTGAATTTTACTGCCTGTACCGACATAGCTACCGGTTTTATTAACACAGGTAACAGCAGCGGTTTCTATCTGTCCAAGAACTGCTGCGCTATTCATTTCATCAGAACTGATAAAGATATTATTTCCTTCGATTTTAAAATTGCTGTCATTCTTGGTTTGTATTCCGGAAGGAGTGGCATATTGGAAGGTAACAGTTCCGTTTGTAGAGGTAAAGGTATAATTTTTATCGATAACAGAAGCATATCCTTCTATATCTTTGCCGGGAATAATAATTTTAGCACCGACGGCACCGTATAAAGTTATTGTATCTGCAAGAGTTGCGCTTGTCGAATCAACATATTTTACATCAACGGAAGCCAGCTCTTTGTTGTCATAAACAGCAGCAAGATAATCGCCTATATATTCGGCATATTTCTCATGTCCGTAGGTGGATTGGTGGATACCATCACCTGCACTCAGGAAATCGGTCAGGTCTTCGTCTTCACATTCTTTGTTAATATCAACCAAACCACAACCGTATTTTACAGCGACCTTTCTCATTGCATCACAGAAAGCGAGCATACTGTCTGAACCATAATTTATACCATATCCGCCGGGTACGTAATATCCGCTCTCGGTGCAAACTTTATTAGGTGTAACAAAAACGACATCAATATCAGCTTCAATCAATTCAGAAGCAAAATATTCGAGGTTCTGAGTATATATATCAAGCGAAACAAGGGGATTGCCCGAAGACATTCCGACTGCCTGGTCATTCATACCAAAGTTAATGATAACGATATCGGGATTATTAGCAACAACCTGTGAAGCAAATCTTGCTTTACCTTGATTGGTGTTATCTCCTCCGACACCAGAATTGATGACATCGGCACCGAAGCGACCGCCCAGAAGATTTACCCAACCCGACCTTGCAGTAAGACTGTCTCCAAAAGCAACAATGGTCTTGTTTCGAAGTGTGCTTGTGTATGCCTCCTCGCTTATAACCGCAAGTTTAGCTCTGGAGATGATACTAGCAGCTTTGCCTGTTCCGATTGCATAAACGGAAACCGCATAGGTTTTGCCAATTTCTAGTTTATCGCCGCTTATTGCATATGAAGTTCCGGTTGTTGTTTGATTATTAACTACAAGAGGTCCGTCGGTAACATAGAAAGAGTTATTTACATTAACAACATAACCGGTTGCACCTGTAACCGCCGCCCATTGTATTGTAAAACCGGCATTGGTGGTGATGGTTCTGTTTTCGGTCATATTTGTAAGCGTGGGGGCGGCAAGTCTGGCTCCGCTCAAAGTCGGTTTATACTCGATAAGTGCAGTATCGGGGAGGTTTACGCAGATTTTTGCTGATGAGGTTATTGTACCAGCACCAAGGTCTGCACCGTAAACATACGCTTTTGCACCTACCTTGATTTTATCCATGTTAGCCGAAGCGGCGTCTGTTGTGGAATTTCCTGTTATAACAGCAAGTGCAAAGCCATTTTCGGGGATTGATGGTTGTTTTGTATAGTTATTACCTATATTAAGGTTAATGCTCGTTAACACATAACAGCTATCAATGTTGTCCCATTCGAACACGGCAACCTTCCACCAAGCATAATTAGCGTTGGCATTATTCCCTGAAATATCGGTTGAAAAGGATTTTGTAAAAATTTTCGACATACCGGTATTATATTCGCTTGAATTTATGTGAGTTACACCAAGAGTTTGCTTGAAAAGAATTTCTTCTGTATTATTGGGATTATATGGAGTACCTGTTGCATCGGGTGTCCCAATTTTTATGTATGAATTTGAAACATAAGTACTCTCATACCAATTTACGCCGTTATTATCAATAACATCATTCTTTATATCTGTATTGTAAACATATGCTTTAGCTCCGACTGTAAGAGTTTTTGCATAATTATATGAATTCGTAACAGAGGTAGTTATATAATTTATTCCACCACTGGAAGAATAATTGTTTCCTGTATTGACAGCATAAACAAAGCCGTTTTCGGGAATTACGGTGGTGGATTTATCAGAATTGTTAGCATTAGTCTGAACCTTAGTTACTTTGTAACAGTTATCAGTCTCGTTCCAATCAAAGGTAAAGAGCATCCACCAGTTATAACCGCTAGAAACGGTTTCACCTGTAGTAGGTGTAAGTATAACACCTGCCCCTTCAGTGCTGGCAGTGTTTAAATGTGTAACAATCAATTTATTGTCTGTGGAACCGTAAGCAATGCTTGAAATAGGTAGCATACCTACCAACAGAAACAGCGACATTAAAACTGCAGAAAGTTTTGTTATTTTCTTCATTATTTGCCTCCTATTAAGAATACTATAAAATATATATTAGACTATAAATGGTATAAAGTCAACATTAATTTATCGTAAAAAGACCTTCGGGTTAGTTATTATTAACTAATTTTTGTTAGGCTTTGCTATTACGCTATAATGGAAGCAAAAAGTATTAAAACCCTTGCATTTCAAGTGTAAATAGTTTATAATATATTAGATAGCAAGATGAGAGTGAGTTTATAAAGAAGTGAAAAAAGAAGAATTTTTAAGCATAAAGCGTAAACTTTTTAACAAATATTACAATAGACTTAATCGGATGCAGCAAAATGCCGTTTACGCAGTGAACGGTCCGCTTTTGGTGCTTGCGGGAGCCGGCAGCGGAAAAACGACTGTTTTGGTGAACAGAATTGCAAACATTATTTCTTGTGGCAACGCTTTTGAATCGGAATTTATTCCAAAAAACACTGAGGAACTTTATAAAAAAATGCAGTCGCTTTCAGAAAACGGTTCACATGAGGAAATTGCTGCTTTTTTATCTCGACTTGCGGAAAATCCTGCAATGCCTTATAAAGTGCTTTGCATTACCTTTACAAATAAAGCTGCAAGTGAATTTAAAGAGAGATTGAAGAGCCTTTTAGGCTCTGCTGCCGATGATATATGGGCAGGAACCTTTCATTCAATATGCGTAAGGATTTTAAGACGACACATTAACTTGCTTGGCTATAACAATAGCTTTACAATATATGATTCTGACGACTCAAAAAAGTTAATAGCAGATATATTAAAGAGATTAAATATAGACGAAAACCTTTTGCCCGTACGTACGGTTGTAAACGCTATTTCAAGAGCGAAGGAAAAAGGTCTGACTCCCGAAGAATATGCTATTGATAATGACAGAGATATAAAAGCAGGAAAAATAAGTGAGGTTTATAAAGAATATCAGAGCAATCTCATGCGTTCAAACGCTTTGGATTTTGATGATATTATAATGCTCACGAATATACTTTTCGAAACAAAGCCTGATGTACTTACAAAATACCAAGATCAGTTTGACTACATACTTGTTGATGAATATCAGGACACAAATCCCTCACAGAGCCATCTTATATCCCTTTTAGCTGGCAAAAAAAGAAACGTTTGCGTTGTGGGTGATGATGACCAGAGTATTTATGCGTTCAGAGGCGCAACGGTTGAGAACATTCTCTCGTTTGACAGCACTTTTAAAGACGCAAGAGTTATCAGGCTTGAGCAGAATTACCGATCAACCGGCAATATCCTCACCGCAGCAAACGGACTTATAGAGAACAACACAGGCAGAAAAGGCAAGAACCTTTGGACAGATTCTGGTGAAGGTGAACCTGTTCTTATAAAAAAGCAATTGACACAGAGCGACGAAGCAACTTATATAATAAACTATATAAAAAGTGCGGTAGCTTCCCGAGAATATAAATACATCGATTTTGCAATACTTTATCGTATGAACGCACAATCGAACACGCTTGAGGTTATTTTATCGAAAAGCAGAATACCGTATAGAATTTTTGGTGGAATACGCTTCTTCGAACGCAAGGAAATAAAAGATATAATTGCTTATCTTTCGGTTATTAATAATCCGAGTGATGATATACGATTAAAGAGAATTATAAATGTTCCTAAAAGGCAGATTGGACCGAATACAGTATTACAGTTGTCTGAAATAGCGAGAATAGAAAACAATTCTGTTTTTGAGACTATAAAAAATTCATATAATTATTCCGACTTACAAAAAGCAACATCAAAGCTGGAGAGATTTTATTCATTAATGGCCGACCTCATAGAGCTTTCTAAAACGCTCAGTATTTCCGAGCTTTTAAAGGAGGTTATTGTACGCACCTGTTATAAAGAGATGCTTGCAGAAGAAGAAGTTGATATGAATAAGTCGGAAAATCTTGATGAGTTGGTTTCCTCAGCGATGGCGTTTGAGGAGAGCACTCCCGAGCCTACTCTTTCGGCATTCCTGGAGGACATTTCGCTTGTAAGCGACACCGATAATTACGATAACGACGCTGATGCGGTTACACTTATGACTGTACATTCGGCAAAAGGACTTGAATTTCCGGTTGTTTTTCTTCCCGGATTTGAAGAGGGTATTTTCCCCAGCCTGCAGGCACTTGCCGAAGGCGATATGGGGCTGGAAGAAGAACGCAGACTTGCTTATGTTGCAATTACCAGAGCAAAGAAAAAGCTGGTTGTACTGCATACAAATTCAAGACTGTTATTCGGACGTACAACCTCAAATCCGGTCTCCCGCTTTATAGAGGAAATTCCTGAAAGCTGTAAAATTGCAGATAATAAACCTCAACCTGCCGTAACAACAATCAGTGATTCTAAAAGGAAGCACACAAATTCACAAGAATCTTTCGTCAAGAACATCGGATACAGCCAAAATACTCAGGTTGAACAAAAAACAAAGATTATTGATGTGGGAAAACGTGTTTCTCATGCAATCTTCGGTCAGGGAACAGTGCATTCCGCAGAAAAAATGGGTGCGGATGTTTTATACGAAATAGAATTCGACAGCGGTTCTGTAAAAAGACTTATGTCCACATTTGCAAAGCTTATAGAAATATAAATATATGAAATATAACAGGGGTATATAACATGGCAGATATTAAGACAATTAAAGCACTTAGGTATACAGAAAAAGCAGGAAAACTTTCCGACAACGTATGTCCACCTTATGATATAATTTCGAATGAGGAGAGGGCGGCTCTTGTAGAAAATAGTCCCTATAACCTTGTCAATCTTGAGCTTCCTGTTGGAGAAGACAAGTACGCTGCCGCAGGTAAAAAATTAGCCGAATGGCTTGACTCTGGCATTCTTGCTCGCGACGAAAAAGAAGGAATGTTTGTTTACAGAGAGCAGTTTTCTGTTAAAAGCAAGGAGTATGTTTTTACAGGTCTTATCTGCCTTGTCAAGCTCTATGATTTTGCTGAGAAAGTAATTTTGCCGCACGAGGAAACTCTTACTAAGGCGAAAACAGACAGATTTAATCTTATGAACGCCACCTTCTGCAACTTGTCCTCGGTTTATTCTCTTTATCTCGACCCGACAGGCATTATAAAAAAGATTCTTACCGACGCTACTTCCGTAAAACCCGAGCATGAATTTATCGACAACGAGGGTGTTGCCCACAGGCTGTGGAAAATTGAGGATAAAAACAACCTTGATATGCTTATAAAAGCGTTTTCTGACAAACAACTTTTTATAGCTGACGGTCATCACAGATACGAAACTGCACTTAACTTTAAAAAGCATCTTACCGAGCAAAATAAACTAGACGGAACTACTGCGGATCACATGATGATGACACTTGTCGATATGGAAGATGACGGACTTGTGATTTTCCCGACACACAGGCTTATTACAGACCTTATTATAAATAAAAAAGATTTACTCGAAAAAGTTTCCGAAAACTTTGAGATAATAGAATTTACCGATATCACAAAAGCTGAGGACATACTTGAGACTTATAAAGATAAACACGCTTTTGCAATGTACGACGGCGGAGAAGGCTTTACGCTTTTGGTTGCAAAACCGCAGGTGGACGAAATCATTTTCGAGGGCAGGTCAAAGGCTTACAGCAGCCTTGATGTAACTGTTTTACACTCACTTGTGCTTGAAAAGGCACTCGGTATAGATAAACAGAATATGGCAAATCAGATAAATTTACGCTATACCCGTTCTTCGGAAGAGGCAGTTTTGCGAGTGAAAAAGGGAGAATGTGTGCTTGCATTTATAATCAACCCGACAAGAATACACGAAATAAAGGGTGTGTCTCTTGCAGGAGATAAAATGCCACAGAAGAGTACATATTTTTACCCAAAACTTAAAACAGGACTCGTAATAAATAAGTTGAAATAAAAAGATAATAAATTAGAGCCATTATCCGGCGAATTTTGGTTCTTTCAAAATTCTTTGTGTCGCCGGAGAAATGGATCTTTTTTTATGCAAAAGGAACTAAGTAAAAAATATAACCCTGCTGAATTTGAGGATAAAATTTATTCCGAATGGCAGGATAAAGGATATTTTAAACCAAACGGAAACAAAACAAAGCCGTCTTTTTCTATAGTTATGCCGCCACCAAATATAACGGGTCAGCTCCACATGGGACACGCACTTGACAACACCCTGCAGGATATTCTCACACGTTACAAGCGTATGTGCGGATGCAATACCCTTTGGCTTCCCGGTACAGACCATGCTTCTATTGCCACAGAGGCTAAAATTGTCGAAGCTATGAAAAAAGAGGGCATAACCAAGGACGACATCGGCAGAGATGGCTTTTTGGAGAGAGCCTGGGAGTGGAACAAAGTTTACGGCGGAAGAATTATCGAACAGCTCAAGAAAATCGGCTCCTCCTGCGACTGGACAAGAACACGCTTCACGCTTGATGAGGGTTGTTCCGAAGCTGTTCAAGAGGTTTTTATCCGCCTTTACGAAAAAGGACTTATATACAGAGGAATAAGAATAATAAACTGGTGTCCGCATTGTATTACCTCAATTTCCGATGCTGAAGTTGAGTACGAGGATCAGGCAGGGCATTTCTGGCACATAAGATATCCTCTTTCGAATGGAAGTGGATTTGTTTACCTTGCAACCACTCGTCCTGAGACCTTGCTCGGTGATACTGCAGTTGCTGTAAATCCAAATGACGAGAGATATAAGCATTTAATCGGTAAAACAGTTATTCTTCCACTTGTAGGCAGAGAAATTCCGATTGTCGGTGACGAATATGTCGAGATGGATTTTGGTACAGGTGTAGTAAAAATTACCCCTGCACATGACCCGAACGACTTTGAGGTTGGAACTCGTCATAACCTTCCGCTTGAGAATATGATGACCGATGACGCAAAAATTACCGATAATTATCCAAGATACGCAGGCATGGACAGATACGAGGCTAGAAAAGTTATTATAAAAGACCTTGAAGAGGGCGGATTCCTTGTTAAAACGGAGGAACACGCTCACAATGTAGGTACCTGCTATCGCTGTGGAATTACAATTGAACCAAGAGCGTCTAAGCAATGGTTTGTTAAGATGGAATCGCTTGCAAAACCTGCAATCGAAGCTGTAAAAAGCGGAGATATCAAGTTTATACCCGAGAGGTTTGACAAGAATTATCTGCACTGGATGGAGAATATCCATGACTGGTGCATTTCCCGTCAGTTATGGTGGGGACACCGTATCCCTGCTTTTTATTGTGACGATTGCGGTGAGCTAGTGGTTACAAAAGTTGAAAATCCGACCTGCAAGCACTGCGGAAAACCAATGAGACAAGACCCCGATACGCTGGACACTTGGTTTTCATCAGCGTTATGGCCTTTTTCAACCATGGGCTGGCCAAAAGATACAGAGGATTTGAAGGATTTTTACCCGACAAGCGTGCTTGTAACGGGTTATGATATAATTACCTTCTGGGTTTCTAGAATGATTTTCTCAGGACTTGAATATACAGGAAATAAGCCTTTTTCCGACGTGCTTATACATGGACTTATAAGAGATTCACAGGGCAGAAAGATGTCAAAATCGCTTGGAAACGGCATTGACCCTCTCGAATTAATAGAAACCTACGGAGCGGATGCTCTGCGTTTCACACTTGCAACAGGTAACAGCCCGGGAAACGATATGCGTTTCTATACCGAACGTGTTGAAGCGTCAAGAAATTTTGCTAATAAGATTTGGAACGCTACTCGTTTTATATTAATGAATATAGATGATGAAGCATCCTCGGATTCTATCGACCTTTCAATTCTTGAGGACGAGGATAAGTGGCTTTTGTCGCTATATAACCGTTTGATTACAGAAGTATGCGAAAACCTTGACAGATATGAGCTTGGTATTGCGGTTTCAAAGCTCTATGACTTTATTTGGGATATTTTCTGCGATTGGTATATTGAGCTTGTAAAAGGCAGACTTAACGATAAAGGCAGCACCACCAACAAGGCTGCTCAGAACACGCTTACCTATGTAATGTCAAATACTCTTAAGCTTCTGCATCCTTTTATGCCGTTTATTACCGAGGAAATATGGCAGACCCTACCTCATTCGGGTGATTCTATAATGATTTCTGCTTTCCCCGTAAATAAAAAGGAATTCGACTTCCCGATGCAGGAAGAGAACATGAGGGTTATTATTGATTCCATTCGCGCAATAAGAAACCGTCGTACAGAGATGAATGTTCCTCCTTCAAAAAAAGCAAAAGTTTATATTAAAACTGACAAAGAAGCATTTTTCACAGGAAAAGAGCATTTCTTTACCAGACTTGCCGGTGCTTCTCAGGTTGAACTTACCCAGCGAGCCTTTACAGAAAATTCTGTTCAGATAATCACCGATACCGCAGAAATATATATACCCATGAGCGATATTATTGATTTTGCTGCGGAAAAAGAAAGACTTACCAAGGAACTTGAGGAAGCTGTAAAAGAAATTAACCGTGCAACAAGCAAGCTGAACAATTCCGAATTTACAGGCAGGGCACCCGAAAAGGTTGTAAGCGCCGAGAAAGAAAAGGTTGTAAAATACACAGCAATAAGCAATAAGATTAAGGAAGCACTTGAAAAATTATAAATAGTCGATAAAAAGCAGAGAGTTATACTGCGTCAGCAGAAAAGAAATTTTTCAACTGATGTTATGGGGTATTTGAGAGGTAGATAATTTATATTATAGGAAGGATAAGAAGTATGGGTATTATTTATAATGAAACGAAAAAAGATTTGCCATCCGAACAATTACATAAATTATTTATTTCTGTAGGTTGGTCAGATGGTTCGGAAACTTCGGATATGATAAAAAATTACAATATACCGTTTATTAATTCAACTCTTGTAATTTCAGCGTGGGAAAATGAGCATTTAATTGGGGCAGTGCGTGTATTGAGTGATAAAATGTTTAGGTCTATAATATATGATTTTGTTGTTTTACCGGAATTTCAAAACAAAGGAATAGGCAAAGAACTGCTAAAACGCTGCATTGAGCATTTTCCAAACTCGGAATGGTTAGTTCAAACAACAGAAAAAACATCAAGCTATTACGAGAAAAATGGATTTAAGGTTATTAAGGACGTGTTTTTAAACATCCCTTGTAAATTATTTTCACAAACCTAATAAGTATAATATTCATACTTCCTAATGAGTACGCACGCTTTCTTTTGCTTTCTGTTGCCTAAAAAAATATTTTTTCTGCTTGAGACAAAATAGTCAAAAATCAACACTATTATAGTAGGGGAGGTAGGTTGATGAGCCGGATCGACACTAATCGGTACATTGAAGACGTCTACGGGGAAACCAGCTCATACCTAATAAAGTACATAACGCTAAAATGCCGCCGTACCGAGGATATTCAGGATATATTGCAAAACACTTATCTGGACTTCATAGATTCAATTAAAAAAAACGGAAGTTCCAGAATATTCAATCCAAAGCATTATCTGTTAAGAATTGCAAAAAGAGAACTTGCAAAATATTACACGGAAATAAATGAACATGACGGCACGGTTGTCGCTTCCACTGATGACGATGAATATGTTGAAAGATCTCTGGACAACTTTCTTGAGCAGGATTTTACTCAGAGCGAGGGTTTTTCCATCGAAATCTGGGACAGAATCGAGAGTTTTGGAGATATAACTGCAAAAATATTCACTCTACGCTTTGTTTATGACGAGACTATCGAAAAAATCGCAAAGAAAATGAACCTGACACCATCAAACGTAAAAAACCATCTTTACCGTTGTCTTAAGGTGCTGAGAAATGAGATGCTGTCGGACAGTAAATTCGAATAAATTCAGCTATGCAGTGCAACTATGCGACGAAAGGAAATAATTATGAAGAATAAAGATTTCATAAAAAAAAGCATAGAAGAAAACATAGTCGACCACAATACGATTTTGAACAACCTGAGAGCAAAAGCCATACAGGTTGATAGCGAAAATAATTTTTCGGAAAAAAATCAAAAATCGCATTATGGAGTTGGCTCCAGGAGAGCTGCGCTTATTTTTACAATGTTTGTTTTAACTTCCGCTGTAATTCTCTGCTCTACGTTTTTATTTAAACCGGATAATACAAACACCCCTCCTATGCTTTCGGATACTTCAGTTGCTCAAATCTGTAGCAATAATGATACTAACGATATTTCCGAAGCAATAGAAGTTAGTGAAGAGAGCTCGGAAGTAAACAATAGTTATTCAGACGACGAAAGCAGAGATTTGAACGGAAATGATGACAGTGATGATATTATTACAAAAACACCGCTTGACACAGAGGCAACAATATTCTTTGCCGACTTTGCAAATAAATTTGATATTTATCAAAAAATTATGAATGCCGAGCTTGAGTATGATAACGAGTTTTGTCAGGATGGATATGCACCAGTAATTGATGAGCGGTTTCAAAGTATAAAAAGTTTAGAGGACTTTTTATACTCGTTTATGGCACCGGCTCTTGCAGGTGAAAAGTTTAATATTATAACGGAAGGAGTTATGATTTATCGCGAGGTAAATAAAATACTCTATGTTAAGGTAAATATAGAAGAAATTATGACGACCGAAATATTGATTCAAACCGCTTATTTAGTCTCGAAGGACGAGGATACGCTTGTTATAAGCGCTATGGTAACCGGTGCCGAACAGAATTATTATAAGACCTTTAGCTTCGTTTCATTAAACGATGGCTGGTTATATACCGATGATTGGAACAGAATTAATAATTTTAGTGAGACAAACCAGTAATTTGTTGTTTCCATACGATTAATTTTGTTAAACTGTATCTTGACATAATATTCTAATTATATATAATGGGGCTGTAAGCGTATTGCTACAGCTCCATAGTTTATTTTGCGGATGGTAGAAATGACAAACTTAAAGTCGATATGGCATAATTCTACAATGAAGAGACTTTTTAATCTAAAATCCGACGATTCTAAAGGGCGAAGCTGTATGCTTGCCTCTGCGGTGCTGTCAGGTATTGTTTCCAACATAACCGGCGGTATATTTTATTCGGGATATCTTGTTGAATACGGAATTACTATAATAAAAATTGGCATATTAACTTTTATTCCGTTTATAGCAACAGGCTTTAGTTTGCTGTCACCGATAATACTGGAGCGAATTCAAAAACGCAGATGGGTGCTTGCCACAAGCAGAGCAGCCTCATATGCAATAAGAATATTAGGAATGATATTGCTGCCTATAATTGTTAAGAGCGACAGCGGACGAAATATTGGTTTTGCAATTATCGTATTCACCGCGAGTGCAATAAGCTCATTGTTTTCTTCGGGGTATTCGGTGTGGCATATAAATTTTTTACCCGAGAGTATGCGTGCGGATTATTTTAACGTTTCCAGTGCCATTGCAAACTTTATTGTGGGCATGGTCACTCTGATGGGAGCATTTATTACGGATGCTCTGGCGGGCAGCGAACACCGTATACAAATAATAACAATCCTTTATATAGCCGGCTTCATCTTTGCGTTGCTTGATGTTTTTGTATTGAGTATTCCCAAAGAGTACGAATATGAGCATACAAGCTCAAAGCCAAGATTAATTGATACAATTCTGTTTGCATTCAAACAAAAAAAGTTTATCCTGACAATGTACATAATGTTCGGTTATACCTTTGCCGCTAACCTGACAGCCTCAGTAATAAATGTTCATTTATTGCAGAACATAAAGGTTTCATATACTTTTGTTACACTGATAAATGCTTCTTATTTTATATTCTTTATCCTTTTCGGTGCAATGGCGAAAAAAATGATAACTCGTTTCGCCTGGTTCAAGACCTTCGCTTTTGCTATTTTTCCTTTGTTTCCGTCGTATATCTTATATGCTATGGTAGATAGTGTAAACTATCATTGGCTTATGATTATAGTAAGATTGTCACAGCATTTCTTTAGCGTAATGATAGCTATCACATATGCAAATTTTCCATACATAAACCTTCCGCCTGGCGACCGAACAAATTATATGTCTTTTTATGTTGTGTTTATCAACCTTGCAGCTTTATTGGCAATGTTATTGGGAACAGGTTTTGTAGGTTGGTTTGGTGAAAGAAACATTAATTTCTTAGGAAAACAAATCGGCAGCATACAGATTTTAATGCTTGTAACCGGTCTATTGTTAGGACTTTTATCGCTAGTTGTACTGCGGTTGATACCACGAATAACGCCTGATAAAAATGATTAAATTATAAAAAGAAGGCGTGCTGCAGATTCCTGCAGCACGCTTATGTTTTGTATATAACTATTCTAAAAGAGTAAAACCATATTCCAAGTGGTGGTAGGGTAAAATAAAGGTATCATATATTTTTACAATTTCTTTGTTGGTATTTTCGATCACTAAGTTTGATATTGAGTCGGAAAAATAATTATTTAACACCCAAACCCTACCTTCGTTCGCATACACTTCCGATAAATCACGTATTGTTTTCATTTGAGGGCTGTAAGCTTTATATGCAAGTTCAACATCCCAGCCTTGAGGGTTATAATAATACGTTTTTGTGTCAGGATGTTTAACTGCAATTATAGAAATAAGTCCGATATTATCACTGACAATAATGTCACCATCTTTTATGTTTTCATTTACAAAAATATCAAGCTGATCATTTCGGGGTGAATATACAAGTTCCCGAAGCGGAATAATTCTAAAAACGAGTACTGTTGCTAAAAGAACAAGTACTGCGGGTTTAATATATTTGTTTATCTTATCAAAAGCAAAAGCAAGGAAGAATGTCATTAATCCCGAAAGTACCGTTAAATAGCGAACATAATATAGTGGTCGAATAAGAGAAACCGCAAAATAGAAACCAATTATAAGTCCTAATACCTTTAACACCAATATAGCAGGCTCTGCTTCATCGTGGTTTTTCTTATAATATAATATGAAGTAGTAAACGCAAACGCCCCAGAAAAGAACAGATAGTCCATCATACACTTTTGCTGTAATTTCGGTAAGGTTAACCATATCCTCCGGAACATCACCTACTAAAAAGAAAGATAACGTTTTATATATTACATCTGGATATATAATTGAGATCCAAAAAGAACCTACAACTTTTGCCGATTGTGTTACTAGACAGTAGAAACCAAAAATGTATGAAGCACATTGGATAAAGGCCATTTTTAACCACATGTCACTAATGTTATTTTTCCTGCAATGCATTAATAGCAGGAAGTTTACCGCACCTGCTGCAGCAAGCGCATAATAATGAGTATATGCACCTAAAATTGCGAAAATAAGGAACATATATTTACTTTTCTTGTCTGTCATTCCTGATTTATAAAAGCGATATGCATAAATAGCCATCATAGTTACAAGATAAGGTGCCAGTGTATACATTCTTATTTCTATTGCATATCTGTATGTAATCGCAAACAAAAACATCAGCGTTGTAAACCAAAATCCGATTTTTGCACCAAAATCCTTGCGTAAATGGGTATAGCCCACTCCGGCAAGTAAAGAAGTAAATAAAATCGAAAACATACGAAGTGAGACAAGACTTTTTCCAAAAAACAATGTAAAAATTTTTAATAACACATAATAAAGCGGTGGATGAACATCACCAGAACTTATAAGGCAAATATCAAGAAGGTTATGGTTGATTATTCCCACCGAATAACTCTCGTCGAACCACAGACAGGTAGCAAATGCACCGGTTATCAAAAATACCGTTCCGGCAAGCCAAACAGCTATATGTAAAATTGTTAATAGTCTTTTTTTCATCGCTTGACCTTTCATTAAGCAAGTAAATAATAAAATTATATAAATCTATGGTATTATACTTTATTTATAATAATTTGTCAATTTTTTACCTAAAGAATATAAATAAGGGTGTACCGTTTTGATACACCCCCATCTTTTAATCATATTATTTACTTCTTAGCGTTGGTTCTTTGAATTGCTGCATATTCTTTTTCGAACTGTGTACCGTCAAAGCCTTCATCATTTTCGGTTAATTCATTAATTAGTTCTTCCTTACCACCGCTTATTTTGCTCTTCTTGCCTGCAAGTAGTATTTTAATACTGTCACACATTATCTTTGCAGAAACAAGTCCGTTTTCCTTTCCCTCAAGAAAGTTGCATACATGCCTTAGCATAGCTTCATATACTTTTGAGGTATCTATTTTATAAGTGTAGCTCGTCTTTGTTGTCATGACCAAAGCTGTGCTCGGCTGCCAGCCTTTCATGCAGATGTGATAGCAGGAGGAAGCACCGTTATCAAACATAACATAATAACTATCACATGGAGTTTCACCAACCTTGCTTGTACCTATAAAACGCACCGACTTGGGAGAGGTATTCCTCAAAAAGCCCATTATACTTTCTATAGAGTGTATTGCATAATCAAAATCGTTTACTCCAACCATGGTGGTAACATGAACTATATCGCCTCTGTCTGCTTCGGGTACAGCAAAAAAGGAGTCATGCTCGTAGGTATAGCGAAGTGCGCTTGTTCCAAGAATTACTGCACCTTCTTTTTCCAAACTTTCGATTATGTTTACATCCTTCATGTTGCCGACAAGCGGTTTATCTATAAAAACGGGAACACCGACGTTTATAAACGGCATTATACACTCTATGTGTCTGTCCCAGTTACAACCTTGAATAAAAGCTAAATCAATATTTTTTGCCATTTCGTCAAGTGAATAATAACGCTTTTCAAGCCTAAACCTGTTGATAAATGCGTCTACTTCCTCATCTGTTCGAAAAGCGTCATTATAAACAGCGGTGTAACGTGCCCTGTTGTCTCTGAGCAAAATCTCGGCAAACGAAGGTGCATGCGAGGTGTCAATATTTACGGTACCTATTCTATACACTTTAAATACTTCCTTTTTGTTTTATTCGTTGTCATAGTAACACCTTTACCATCGCTTGTCAAGATAAAACAAGTTCTTTTTAATAAAAACGCATTGTACAGACCGACATATCATCAGCACATTCCGCATAGTTTCTTGCTTCTTCAAGAATACGGGTTGCAAGCGTATGAGCGTTCTTACAGCCACTGCTTTTGAAGAGCGGAGCGAAGTCAAAAAGCTCGGTATCTGTTTGGACAACGCCGTCCGAGACCATTACAATAAAGTCACCTCTGCGTAAAGTAACGCTAATTTTTTCAGCAATAACCTCACGCATAATACCTGCCGGCGGAGTTTTTGCTTCAATTCGGTGACATTCTCCGTTACGGATCAAAAATGTCGGAGCTGCACCAACTTTATACAACGTTGCATGTGAGGTAATCCGGTCAACCTCAAGAAGGTCGATAGTTGCAAAAATTTCTTCCTTTTTCTCGGTAAGCATCTTATTGACCATCTGCAGTGCGTCTTTCTTATCTGCACCGATGGTAAGCAGCTTTTCCAGCATAATCGCAGATAGTCGTGAGGTCAACGCAGCGTCCCTGCCGCTTCCCATTCCGTCAGATAACAGACAGTAAAAATATTTTTCTTCACTTTCAAAAAAGCTAACCGTATCGCCGCAAATCGGCTCACCATTTTTTGCAAGCGTGGTTTTTGCATACTCGACATGCAGTTTGGGAAGAGTTTGCATACGCATTATTACATAATTGTCATTAATGATAAATTCGGGAGTAGATAGCTTTATACGTGCTGTTTCTGACATAATCGCAGTTAGCCGATTGGAGGAAATATTCATTTTATCTGGCTTTATTCCAAACACCTCAACAACTTTTTGCCGTTTACCTGTAACACGCAATCTATCACAGGTTATTTTATTTTCTAACAATACTTGCGTTAGACTTTTTGAAAGCTGCTTGTCTTCAAAGGTGTTATCCTCTTGATTTTTAGCGACGTTATTAAGCAACGATGAAAACGAATTATATTCCTCTGCCAGGGATTTCAAACCCTTTTCACATTCTTCGTCTTTAAGCAGTGTAACCCTGTTCACTGCACGGATTATACGCTCGGAGTTGGAGCAGCCGTTTTTAATATAAAGCGGAAGATTTTCGTAGGTTGCAACACTTTTGCACCTGACCTCGGTTGTCAAATGGTTGCAGAATTCGTTTTGATCAAGAGCACATCCGTTGCACCGTTCGCAGAACATCGCCATTGTTTTTCGTATTTTTTGATTGGTGTCGGTAATGCTTTCGGCAGCAGCAGTATCACTGATTGTAAAGAAAACTCCTGACAGTGCCGAAAAAGCGGCAGCAAATTTCTTTAACTTAATATCCTTTGAGTTTGGCATCATTGATGGTGTTGTTATCGTTTCAGTTTGGGGCAATTTCTTTCTTATCGGTATAAAAGCTAAAATCGCCGCCAATATCATACCGCTTGAAGCATATATAGGTGCAAAGTCCGACAAATAAGCATAACCCGAGAGCGAAAGCATAAAGGAGAGTATACAAGCTAAAACATGGCTGTTTGATTCTAGAAGTCCATAAGTGATTCCCAATATTCCCAGTGCCGCTATTGCCGGAATATTACAGGCAAGTCCGCAGACAAATCCACATACCCCACCGAAAAGAAAACCCTTACTTTTTGAAGCAAATAGAGTAATAACCGCACCGGCAGCAAGCGAAAGCGGAACATCGGCAATTGTTATTAAGCCGAAGAATTTTGTTGCTGCAAAGGCGAAGGAAACAAGCGAGCAATCAATTAATGTTTTTGGAAACACCTCAGATAGATTATCTAAATATGCTGTAAACAAAAAGGTGAAAACGGGGATTGAAACCAAGGTTGACACCAGCATTACAACATCCGAGAACAATAAAATACCACCGACAAGAATTTTTACAGCTAGAAGCACAGAACTTCCTGCCGCCAAAATCAATTTGAGATAAAGCGGACAAGGCTTGTCCTTTTCAAATGCACGCATAACGAAAAATACAAATAAAAGGATTGTTGCTGGGAGGATAAAACCTCCCCCATTAAAAAAAAGTGAAAGTAAGCTCCCTAGCATTATGTATAAACGCTGCTTTGTTGAGGCTATCAACAGCGAAAGCCCAAACGGGTATACACCAGCTGTCAGAGGGCTTAGACTTAATGCGAAGGAGAGAGCTAGTGCGAACAAATCTTTTTTTGTGACCTTAGTTTTTTTTCCGGGAATAGCGGTATCCATATTAACATCCTTTCGTTTTGTCGATGCGTGGGAATTGTGCCGGAACGGCACAAAACCATGTTTGAAAATTTATTTTCAAACTAACATCCTTTCGTTTTATCGATGCGTAGTAATTGTGTAAAGTCATAAAATAATTTACTTTACATAATTGGCTGGGAGAACAGTATAACCCAATCCAAAGGATGTACTTGTCGAAGATAATAATCGATAATCTATATTTTTTTGTACTTTTTTAGCGGTATGGAACAACATTTTGGAAAAAACTAAAACATATTCAATGATTGTAGGTTTAATAAGCAGTTTAGCACGATAAGTTTTTTAGGAAATAAAAAAACCCTCACAAGGAGGGTTATGTAAACCGTGAGGGGTGGTATATGATTATTACCATACGCTAAACCGGGTTCTTCCGTCATTCTCGTCTGTTATTATTTCTATTTCATCACAATCCAATTTTTTATAAAATTCGAACAACTTATAAATCATAGATTGGTCTTTTATATAAATTTCATAATAACAGCAATCTGTGCAGAATAAAGTTAATAAACTTTCACTTTTACAATAATCATTATAACTATCATTTTGTTTTATTGATATTTGATTTGGGAATATGGATAAATTTAAAAATATTATGAAATGAGGGCTACTTATTAACTCTTTAAATTCAAAACCCGAATAAATATCTTTATGAAAAAAAGATTCGTTATTATCAGCTGAATACGCTTGATCTTCTTGTATATAAACCCATTTATCATTTAAATCAATCTCTTCAAAAATAGCTAATAAGTTATTTTTTATAGAATCTTTTGTTTCCAAAAATATACCTCTGTTCATATTACAACAACCTTTCGAATTTTTATATATTTAATTTTACAATATATTATTTAAAATAAAATGTCAATATGAGACAACAAGCAAAACATCCTCCGATTAATTTATGTCGGAGGATGTTTTGTATTAAAAAAGGAATGCTGTACAATGTACTAAAGTAAATTGAATTCTTGAAGGTTTATTAATGCGTTTATTACCACAAGATTTTGCGGGTTAGGGCGATTAAGGTTCCAGTATAAAGCACCCCGCAGGTTATACGTTTTTATCAACTGCAGTCTGGCACTTATGCTCCGAGCATCCTCGTACCAGACAATATGCTCGACACCGTTTTCGAAATACCTGAAAAACGGAGCCTGTGCCTGCAATATAGATGCATTTAGCTACCTCTTCCCTGTATAAACCATTCAAATAAACATATCGATGAGATTCATATAAAATAGAAAAAACATTATTTAAAAGAGTCCTTTTAAATCATTAAAAAAAGTGATATAATGACTGTAAAATATATTAAAGGAGTAAATTGGTATGTCAAAATACGACTGCTTAATTGTAGATGACGAAGAAGCATTATCCCAAAGTACATGCGAATACTTTAATATGTTTGGAATAAAAACATTCTGGGCAGCAGATGAAAAATCCTGTTATGAATTTTTTATTCAGAATAAAGCTGATTTAATCCTTTTAGATATTAATTTAGGTAAAGCATCGGGATTTGAAATATGTAAAAAGTTAAGAAACACAACCGATATTCCGATATTGTTTATAAGTGCCAGAACAAGTGATGACGATGTTTTGCTTGCTTTAAATATTGGCGGTGATGATTATATTCAAAAACCATATTCACTTAGTGTACTACTTGCTAAGGCAAAAACTGTTCTTAAAAGATACAGAAGAAATACCGACAGTAATATAAGTTTTGGCAAATATACACTTGACTTAAATATGGAGAAGCTTTTAGACGGTGGTAAAGAAATCAAATTAAAGGCTATGGAGTACAAGCTGTTAGTTTATATTGCTCAAAACAAAAACCGCACTATATCAAAAGAAGAATTGTTCCGCAAGGTATGGGGGGATTTGATTACGGGCGACGGTACATTGAATGTCCATATCAGAAGATTGCGTGAAAAGATTGAAGACGACCCTAATGACCCTTGTTATATTAAAACAGTATGGGGAACGGGCTATGTATTTGAGATTTAGGAGTAATAAATGAATATTAAAAAGATAATTATTTATATTATAATTTTTCTATTTATATTTAACGGGGTTATTATATATTCATTGCAGGATAGAAATCAATTAAAGCTTAATGTTGTTGAAATAAACGATATTACCCAGACACTCGTCAATCAATGGGAAGAATTAGACAATAACAACCTACCCAAGTTTCAATATGGCTCGGATTATGTTGTTGTAGATAATAATGGTAAATTAATAAAAGCGACAAGGCGAGGATTAAATGAAGATATAAATTCTGCAATAAGCAATAAAGACACCATAGTTGACATTAAATCAGATAATAAAGTGTTGGGCAAATTAATTATTTATAACAATACCAGTGAATTATGGCAGTCGTACAGAAACTCCTTGATTATTTTTACAATATCGATAATAACACTAACTGCAATACTTAGCATTTCATATGTAATATATATTGACAAATTTATTTTCCGGCCTTTTCGAATGCTACAGAACTTTGCACGTCATGTTGCTGAAGGTAATCTTGATATTCCGCTCGAAATGGATAAAGGTAATTTATTCGGTGCATTTACCGAAAGTTTTGACTTGATGAGAGTTGAATTAGGCAAGGCAAGAGAATATGAAAGAATCGCCAACCAAAGCAAAAAAGAACTTGTTGCTTCACTGAGCCATGACATTAAAACACCGGTTTCGTCAATAAAGGCTGTTTCTGAAGTATTGTATACTAAGTCAAATAATGAAAACGAAAAAAATCAGCTTGAGATTATTAATGCAAAAGCCGATCAGATAAACAATTTGATAACCAATATGTTTAACGCTACCTTGGAAGAAATGCATGAGCTTAACGTAAATGCAACAGAATGCTCAAGCGAAATATTACTTGGCTTGATTAAAAATGCAGACTATAATAACCAAATAACAATGACGAAAATCCCGGAATGTATTATTTTAGCCGATGTTTTACGGCTTTCACAAGTTATTGACAATGTAGTTAATAATTCTTATAAGTACGCCGGAACTTCTATTGATGTTGTAATGCAAATAAAAGAGGATTATCTTGAAGTAACCTTCAAGGATTTTGGGTTGGGAGTGTCCGATGACGAATTACCATTATTATTTAATAAATATTACCGTGCAAAAAATTCATCGGGTAAAAGTGGTGCGGGTCTTGGCTTGTATATTTCTAAATACCTGATGAATAAAATGTCCGGAGATATTAATTGCCAGAAGAGCGATAACGGTTTTATAGTTATTTTAAAAATTTTCATTCCTTAAAAGATTTAAGGATTAGTTAAGGACTAAGTAAAGACCTGTTAAGGGTTAATAGTTATAATGAGATTGTAAACAAGAACTTCGCCCGCTAAAAGCAAGTTATTTTTGCGAAGTTAAGTTAAACAGTCTTATTTTTTTGAAGGAGTTATTAATATGAGTAACGTAGTCTTATCAACAAACAAATTATGCAAAACATTTTCGAGTGGTGGTATGCAGCAACATGTCCTTAAAAATCTTGACATTGAGATATATGAAGGTGACTTTACTGTAATAATGGGTTCGTCAGGTGCAGGAAAGTCGACATTGCTTTATGCTTTATCAGGTATGGATAAGCCGACTCTGGGTTCCATTTTGTTTTTCGGCAATGAAATTACAAAATTGTCAAATGATAAATTAGCAGTTTTTCGCAGATTAAATTGCGGTTTTGTATTTCAACAAATGTTCCTGCTGGACAACATGAGCATTCTTGATAATATTCTTATCAACGGATTACTTATCAACAGCGACAGAAAAGCAATTACTGCAAAAGCAAAGGAACTACTTACACAGGTTGGCTTGACCGAAACAATATGGAATAAATTCCCCACACAATTATCGGGCGGTGAAGCACAGCGTGCTGCTATTGTACGGGCATTAATAAATAACCCAAAGGTTGTCTTTGCAGACGAACCTACAGGTTCGCTTAATTCAGCAGCTGGAAAAGCAGCGCTCGATGTTCTGACCGAGGTTAATAATAAGGGTCAAAGTGTTATCATGGTTACCCATGATCTGAATTCTGCAAGACGCGGAAATCGTATTTTATTTATTCGTGACGGTGTTATTCATGGAACTTGTGAACTGGGCAATTATGTAAGCGGAGATAGAAAACGACACGAAAAGCTTCAGGCGTTCTTGGACGATATGGGTTGGTAACTCTGAAAGAATACTTTCAGAACGGCGAGAGAGGAAAAATTATATGAAAAAATTATTTATGCTAAGCTTAGCAAATATAAGCAAAACCAAAGGGCATACGGTCTCGATTCTGATTATGTTTATAATAACCGCGTTGCTCTTAAATGCAGGATTATTGGTATTTTTAAATTTCGGGAGTTATTTTGAAAAATTAACCGAGGAGCTGAACACCTCTGATGTTTATTATTCTGTTTCAAGTAATGTATACACCGAAGAAATAGACAGTTATATCAAAAATCACGATAACACTTTAAAAATGCAAAAAGAAGAAAATCTATCTGTCAATGTGACTATTCCATATAATGGAGGTACACGCGAATGTAGTTTCCTTTTTAAGGACGCAGAAAAAGAGCGAGAAATTTCAAAATGGAAATTAGTCAGTGAACACCTGGAGATTGAAGATATGTCAATTTATGTGCCTTACGTAATGAGTATTGACGGCAGCTATAAATTGAATGATAAAATGGAAATGACTATTAATGAAAAGGTATATACTTTTACTGTAAAGGGATTTATTGATGATGCATTTTTCAGCTCATTAGATACAGGAATCCTCGGCGTTTATATGCTTAATGAAACATATGAATACATTGCAAAAGAACTGGGTGACAAATATAAATATACTGTCGTATTTTCAAATTTAAAAGAAAGCAACAAGGATGTTGAAACAGGTATCAGAGAAATATTAAAAAATGACAGCAAGGATACCGTATCTGCAGCAGACAATGATCTTCGCGTTTTGGATTTACCGTTAGTTAGGTTATCTCGCGTATTCATGTCAAGTATCATGTCTGTAATGATGGTTGCATTTTCAATCATTATTGCAATAGTATGCCTTATTGTTGTCCGGTTCAGAATCGGTAATAGCATTGAAGAGGATATGACAAAAATAGGTTCCTTAAAAGCAATAGGCTATACCAGCAAGCAAATAATGCTTTCGATTGTTATACAATTTTGCATGATTGCTATAGCTGGAGCAATAATAGGAATTGCTGCATCGAACCTTGCAACACCGGTATTATCTGATGTTTTTGCACATCAATCGGGGCTTAAGTGGGTACAAGGTTTTGATGGTGTTATCAGCAGTATTTCTTTGAGCTTTGTTTTGTTAGTTGTAATAATTGTTTCTTACATTGCTGCTGGTCGTATTCGCAAACTTAATCCAATAGTAGCGTTAAGAGGCGGTCTGATTACACACAGCTTCCGCAAAAATCATATTCCGCTTCATAAGTCAATTGGCAGTATTCCGGTTGTGCTTGCTTTTAAATCAATATTTCAAAATATGAAACATAGTATAATGATAGGAATTATTTTTATAGCGGTATCCTTTGCCGGTGCTTTTGCAGTTGCTATGTATTATAATACATCCATTGACACAAAAGCTTTTGCTGAGACACCGGGAATTGAATTGTCTAATGCAATGATTTTACTGGATATTAATGAAAATACTAACAACATCGTAGAAAACATCAGAAATATGGACAATGTAAGAAAAGCTGAGTTTTTAGATGAAACAATGATTAAAATTGATAACATCGAGACCATTTTCTATGTTATGGATGATTATTCAAAAAAGGAGACCAACACAATCTACGAGGGTAGGTATCCGCTTCATAGCAACGAGGTTGTACTTTCGGGTCATTTATCTAAAATGTTGAATAAAAATATCGGTGAGAGTGTAACGTTGAACTTCGGAGATAAACAAGAGGAATATATTGTTACAGGTTTATCTCAAGGCGCAAACAGGGGCGGATATAATGCTTCTGTCAGACTTGATGGAATTATTAAGATATATCTGGATTATAAACAACAGAATCTGCAGGTTTATTTAAACGATGATGTGAAATCCGATGAATTTATAAAAGAAGTAGAGAATATTTACGGAGAAGAAATCTTAAATACTGTTGACGTGGACAAAGAAATGGAACAAGGAATGGGTGTTTACGTTTCCATCGTTTCAAAGGTTGGTATTGCAATGTTGGTTATAACCATAGTTGTAGCGATGCTTGTGCTGTATTTTGTAATTAATTCGTCGGTTGTCCGTAAAAAACGCGAATTAGGCATACAAAAAGCTATCGGTTTCACAACTCTTCAGCTAATGAACCAGCTTTCAATCGGATTATTACCGCCTATAACAATAGGGGTATCCTTAGGATGTATCTTAGGAATAACGGAGACTAATGTGATCATGACTATGGCTCAGCGTACAATGGGTATTATGAAAGCGAATTTCTTAATAACACCAGTTTGGGTAGCCTTATTTGGAATATTAATTATAACTGTGTCTTACATTACCTCCATGCTTATAACCTATCGTATAAGAAAAATATCTGCATATGCACTCGTAAGCGAATAATTTTCTAACTGTCCGTCAAAAAGTGATATAATTTCCATAGAGTAAACACTTGAAATAATAAAAAGTTTCAAGACTAAATTAAGGGATTGTATCAGTTATGTAAACCGTGAGAGCTGTATATTAACTCTATAAATTCAAAACCCGAATAAATATATTTATGAAAAAAAGATTGGTAATTATCAGGAAAATACGTTTCGTTTTCTTGAATATAAACGCATTTATCATTTAAATCAATCTCTTCAAAGATAACATATAAAATATTTTTAAAGAAACTTTTGTTTCCAAAAATATACCTCTGTTAATATAACAACAACCTTTCAAATTTTAATAAATATTTTATTTAACAATATATTATTTAAAATAAAATGTCAATATAGTACAACTAACAGAACACCTCCGTTATCATCTAAACGGAGGATGTTTTGTATTAAAAAGGAGTGTTGTGCAATGTACTAAAACAAATTGAATTCAAGCAGATTTAATAGTGCGTTTATTACCACAAGATTTTGCGGGTTGGGGCGATTAAGATTCCAGTATAAAGCGCCCCGCAGGTTATACGTTTTCATTAACTGCAGTCTGGCACTTATGCTCCGGGCATCCTCGTACCAGACAATATGCTCGACACCGTTTTCGAAATACCTGAAAAACGGAGCCTGTGCCTGCTCATCATACATAATCGTCGCGCCTGTTCTGACCGCCAACTCGTTTGCCTGTATCAACGAGATTGATGTTGCCTTGGATTCACCGGGAACATAAGGCAGAACAAAATCGTATCCGTAGTTGGAAATACCAAGAAACATCTTTTTGCTGTCAATCTGAGTAAGTGCAAATTCAACGACTCTTGTAACAGGCTGTATCGGTGAAATCGCCATAGGTGGACCGTATGTATATCCCCATTCGTAGGTCATTAACAATACAGCATTTGCCGCCTGCCCCAGGCCCTTATAATCATGTCCTTGGTAAAGAACTCCTGGTTGATCTACGCTGGTTTTGGGAGCTAACGCTACCATAATCGGATAGCCTTGCGGGTTAAGAATTCCTCTTGCGAATGTAATAAATTCTACATAATTAGCAGCGTTCTCAGCACCTAAGAACTCAAAATCCACATCAAGTCCATAATAGCCTTTTTGTTTCATTACACTCAATGCATTATTAACAAGGGTATTCCAGACAGCTTTGTTGTTTAGAAATCCCGTAGCTAGCTCAACCGAAAATACATCACCTTCGGTTAATGTCGAAAGATGCATTACCGGTTTGGTTCCATATAATTTTGCTCTCTCAATCATAACCGTGTCGTCAATTGGTACAAGACTTCCATCAGGCTTAAATCCATATGTAAACGGCATAAGAGCGCCCATAAAAGGCAACTGTGCATCAAGCAGGTCCGTCTCTATATATGGATATGCATAACCTCCGGTCATATAATCACCAATTTTGTTATCTTCTATTTCGATAACAAGCTGCATCCCGGGAAAGATGAAGGGCTTTCCTTCTAGAATTAGATTATTACGGTATAACTGAATAATACTGACCCCGTAACTTTGTGCAATAGATAAAAGAGTCTCACCCTCCTTTACAATGTGCGTTTTTTGAGGAAACACAATTACAAGTGATTGACCTATAGCAAGGTTGCTGTTGCCAAAAACTCCGTTGTTTATCGCTAGTGCATCCGGATTGACCCCATATTGCTGTGCGACTGAAAAAATCGTATCCCCATTTTTTACTATATGTATAACCATTTGCTTCACCCAATATAAGTATATTAATAAACTTTTTTTTTGCTTATAAATAACAATAAATCGAAGAAAATTCTCATATAAACTTATAATCATTGACTTTTTAATGTTATTAATGTATTATATAATAATTAAATTATTAGTATTATTAATTTACATCAATTTAATATAGAAATGTGGTAATTTATATTGAAAAATTTGCAGTCCTTAGTAAAATACATCTTTGCATTTCTAGGAATGGTTTTGCATTTTTTCTTTATTATAGTTTTAGCTGTTTGCCTTGAAGGAATAGTTGATAATAAATATACTTTTTCTTTTATTGACTTTTTTCTAGTTTCAACTTTTTTAATGGTTATTCTTTCTATCTGTGTAAGGAATATAAACAAAGCGGTATACTTCGCAATTTCAGTTATAAATTGTTTTTTGGATTTAATATTCATAATTTATTACATTTCTTATTTATTTGACAATATAGTTACAGTGTTATATTTCCTCTTACCATGTATAACGCTTAGACTTACTTTGTTATTTTTATCACATGATTTTAAAATTCATAATAAACATGCTGGGTCAGATGATTTTATTAATACTAATGGTTTAAAAAACATAGTATGGAAAATCCTAAATAAAAGTAAAAAGTGTTCTATGGTTAATTAAATTAAGCATTCTAAAACCTTAGAAAAAGTAAATTTTTCTGAGGTTTTGACTTTAAAAAGCGCTTTTTTGTTAAATATAATCTTCTTATTGATTTATTAACTGTTTCGGTATATAATTATATGAATATTATCTTTAATAAAAAGAAAGGTATATGACAAGTAATGGATTCTACAACATCTTTTATGTATCAGGTAAAAGAACATTTATATAAGCGAAGATATTTTTATTTTGTTTTAGCTTCTGTTATTGCGGTATATATAATTCCTTTAATATTAGCGTATTTGCCGAAAGGGCATGATATACCGTTTCATATAACAAGATTAGGTGGACTTGCCGAGGAGATTAAGCTGGGAAATTTTCCTGCTAGGTTATATTCAACCATTTTTAACAATTACGGTTACGCTTCCCCTCTTTTTTACGGAGATTGGTTATTATATATTCCGGCATTGCTTGTAGTCTGCGGATTTAAAGTTTATACAGCTTATAAGTTTTTTATAATGTTTTGCATTGTCCTTGCTGCATTATCAATGTACTTTTCAGCACAGATTATGTTTAAGGATAAAAAAGCAGCATGTGTTGCTGCATTGATATACAGTCTTTCCACATATTTAGGAACCGACGCATTAGTCAGACACGCAATCGGAGAGTTACAGAGTTTTATATTCATTCCAATTGCTATTGCAGGTCTATACGATATAATTTTTCATGATGCAAAACGCTGGCTTTTACTACCTCTCGGCTTATGTGGTGTTATTATATCGCACACCCTCACATCGGTGCTGACGGTATTATTCCTGAGTGTATTTGCACTTATTTGTATATCTCGCTTTTTTGAGAAGCCTAAAAAGTTGTTGTATATAATTGCAAGTGCTGGAGTGTTTATTCTGCTTGCAGCATCTTTTATATTTCCAATGATAGAACAACTTGAGTCAACAAAATTCTTAGCAACCGATGGATTCAGTGCCAATGCATACGGTTCGCTGGAATTGCGGTCTATGCCAAATGTATATAGTTTGTTTTCTGTACTCAACGAGGCTGTTAAGGTAGGTGAAAAATCCTATTTTATTCCTCAGGGAGTAGGTCTTGCACTGCCGGTTATGATTGGATGGTATGTAACTTATCGTGATAAAGTACTTTCAATAGAAGGCATAGCATTCCTGTTACTTGCATTACTGGCTTTATTTATGACAAGCAGGCTGTTTCCATGGGAATCTTTACAGGACGAATTCGGAACATTGCAATTCCCGTGGAGAATAATGCTTTTTGCAACTGTGTTTATTTCCCTGTTTGGCGGCGTTATAGTAAAAAAGCTGGCAGGAACGTCGACATTATCAATTCTTATTACTATAATTTTGGTTGTATCCTTTTATTCAGTAGACAGTACGATATTGTGGAAATATAAAAGTGTTTATTTTCCTACAAAAAAAGACTACAATGTTTATAATTATGTAAATCAGGTCGGGCTTGGCGAATATCTTCCGACCGGTTCAAATGCTAAGAAATTAAAGAGCAGGGGGGATATAATTACATCCAACTCTTATATATCAGAATATAATATAAATCGTGATGGTGATCTACTAGTAGTTGAATTCAACGATATAACAAAATATAACGGTAATAAAAATGATGAAACATACATCGATCTACCGCTTATAATGTATAAGGGTTATAAAGCAACCCTTGAATCAGATAAGGTTATTACTGAACTAACCTTGACTTATGGTGAAAATAACGTTGTAAGAATTTACATCGGCGATATAGATTCGGGTACAATAAAGGTCTGGTATGAGGGAACCATTATACAAAAAGTTTCATTTATAGTTACGCTTTTGTCTTTTGGTAGTGTTATCACATATTTTATCTTGGTATATAATAAACGAAAACGAAATACGGTCACGGAAGAATCTCCCGAGCTTAGTATTTTAAAAGAAGAAAATTAATCAGCTTTTTTCGAGTCATAGTACGCTTTCAATTCGTCAAGTGTTCCAAAACGGTAACCTTGCGCCCTACACTCGTTAATTACATCGTTTAAAATAAGAGTATTTGTCTCTGAATTGGGATGCAAGAGCATAACCATACCGTTATGAACGTTATCCAATATCTTCTTCTTTGCCCATTCAATTTTCTTTTGAGCATTGTTGTCCCAATCGGCATATGCAAATGACCAAAAGGTCGGAGTATATCCCTCTTCATAACAGTACATTAGATTTTGTTCCGAGAATCTGCCTGCCGGCGGACGGAAATACTTTGACATCTGATAGCCTGTATAAGAATAGTACATTTCTTCCAGATCGGTAATTTCTTTTAAAAAAGTTTCTTTATCAGTTATTTGCACCATATTTTTATGTGAAAAAGAATGATTTGCAACAATATGACCGTCTTTAGCAAGTCTTTCTGCAACCTCTGGTTTTTTTTCAATTACTGCGGGCAGAATAAAAAAAGCAGCAGTAACATTCTGTTCTTTTAGAATATCGAGTATTTTAACAAGGTTATCACTTGCATAACCGGCATCAAAAGTAAGATATATAATTTTTTCATCGGGTGAGCCGATTGAAATAGTACCGTATTTTTCGGGAAATTCTTTATTATCAAATACAACAGGACGTGTATTTATACCTTTTGGCTTAAAGTACCAATCGTATTGTGTTGTAAGGGTATGTGCAAAAACCGTTTGCGGAAAAAGAAAACAAAACATTATTAAAAACAAAAATATTTTTTTCACCAGTCAAAACCACCTTTAATTATATTATCTGTAAAAAACAAATAAATAAATTAGAAAAATATGTTAATCAACGAATTTTGGAAGGAATGACTTTTTTTGATGATAATCTGTACACCTACTGCGCCGATTTATGCGGCACCCGATTTTAAGAGTGAGCATGTTGATGAGGCGTTGTACGGCATGAGCTGTATTGTTTTGGATACGGTAAGCGGATTTCATAAAATAAGGATGTTTTACGGTTATGAAGGTTATGTAGAAAAAACTTGCATATGCGAACAGCTTCATGAGCCTAATATGATTGTTTGCATATCTTTTTCAGATCTATTGCCAGAGGCAAAAAATTTTTATAGACCGATTATGACGCTTCCACAGGGTTCACTTATTGATGTTGGCTTTTCCGATCAGTTTGAAAGATATGGTTTTGTTGTTCTTCCCACAAAAAGGGTATATTATATACATAAAAAGCATATCAGACCTTTACCAAAGACCAAAATTACAAATAAAAATGAAGCTCAATTAAGAGAAAGTATTGTCAGTAATGCACTTTCTTACCTTGGCACTCAATATCGCTGGGGCGGAAAAACACATTCCGGTATTGATTGTTCAGGACTTGCTTTTATGGCATATTACTTAAACGGAATACTTATATACAGGGATGCCGACATATCAAAATCATCTAATGTACGCGAGATACCCTTCTCACAGGCAAAAGCGGGTGATCTGCTTTATTTCCCTGGGCATATAGCAATTTACTTAGGAAACGGTGAGTTTGTACATTCCTCCGCCAGAGAGGGAAGAGTTTGCATAAGCAGCTTAAACCCCGATGCTAAAGGTTATGACGAATACCTTGCAAAAAATTTATCGCATACAGGAACAATATTTTAATGGATAATATTTTAGTTACAAAAATTGAGATTGAAAAACAAAGGAAAATAGCAGAAGAACTTCAGAATATATGTAAGGGTAAAAAAGCGGCTGTCCAAACCTACGGTTGTCAACAGAACGAGGCTGACAGCGAAAGAATTGCCGGAGCATTAAGACTGTGCGGCTATGAGATGGCTGTAGATACAAAAGACGCTGATCTTGTTATAATAAATACCTGTGCTATAAGAGAACACGCCGAGCTTAAGGTGCTGTCGGGTGCAGGTCAACTCAAAAAGCAAAAAGAAAACAACAAGGATATGCTTGTCGGAATCTGCGGTTGTATGATACAGGAAAAACATCGCCGAGACCAGATAAAAAAAAGCTATCCCTATGTAGATTTTGTTTTCGGAACAGATATGCACCACCGACTGCCAGAGATTATACATACAGCTATTTCCGCTAAAAAACGTGTATCCTTCGTTACCGAAAAACCACATATAGAGTTCGGAGTTATCAGCGAGGATATGCCAATAAACAGGCAGAGCGATTACAGAGCTTGGGTTTCTATTATGTATGGCTGTAATAATTTTTGCAGTTATTGCGTAGTCCCTCATGTTCGCGGCAGAGAAAGAAGCCGTTCTTATAATGATATAATGACAGAAATAAAGGGACTTGTTTCAAGTGGTTTTAAAGATATTACACTGCTGGGACAGAATGTAAATTCTTATACCGGTGAAAAAAGCTTTCCACAGCTTTTAAACGATGTTGCAGCTTTGAACGGTGATTTTTGGGTACGCTTTATGACCAGTCATCCCAAAGACGCATCAAGCAAGCTTATAGAAGTAATGGCGGCAAATGAAAAGATAGCAAGACATTTTCATTTGCCATTTCAGGCAGGAAGCGATCGTATACTTTCACTTATGAATCGTGGATACACTAAGCAGCAGTATTTGGAAAAAGCTTTTGAAATAAAGGAAAATGTAAAAGGTGTTGCAATCACCACCGATGTCATCTGCGGTTTCCCAACCGAGAGCGAGAGTGACTTTTTGGATACACTTGACGTTGTTAAACAAGTCGGTTTTGATATGATTTATACCTTTGTTTATTCGCCGAGAAAAAATACTCCTGCTGAGAAAATGGAAGGTCAGATCCCACACGAAGAGAAGGTTCGTCGCTTTAATGCTCTGACCGAGCTACAAAATGAAAACGCACTTAAAAACAATAAAGGTCTTATAGACCAAACCATAAAAGTCTTGTCAGATGATAAGGATGAAAAAGAAATAAATATCGGGCGCAGCAGCCAGAATAAAATTGTTGCGCTGGACAAGCCTATACCAAAAGGTGTTTTTGTAAACGCTATAGTTAAAGAAGCACAGCCATATGCGTTAATCGCAGAAGTGATAGATTAAAAATTTGCAATTAAACAAAGGTAAAGTTTGAAAGAAAATCTTTCAAACTACGGTTTTGTGCCTTGGCTGCAAGAGGTGCAGCCATTTTATAAAATACATTGAATTTGTATTTTATAAAAACAGCACAATTCCCACTTGTGGCGTAAACGCCACGGAAAGGTATGGTCATATACATGAATGAGAAATTGAGATCAAAATTTGAGGATTTTTTGGCAGAGCTAGATAGTGACGCTGATATTGCCGAATACAGAGCGGCAAAAGAAGCATATGAAGGAGACAAATATGTTTCTACAAAAATCAGTGAGTATAATGTTCAGGCACAGCTTCTTGAGCAGGAAAACCACAAAGCGGAAATAGACACACTTCTCATAGACAGTCTTAAAAAGAGAATAGACGAGCTTTACAAAGAAATATCCGCAAACGAAGTTATGAAGCGCATGACAGCCGCTGAAGAAACGATGAGCCGGCTTTTTGGTGAAATCAACAGCGGTTTACAGAATATAATTGCTCCCGACAATAGCGATGAAGGCTGCGGCGGCGGTTGTTCCGGCTGCAGCGGTTGCCATTAAATAAATTTTTAATACTTTTTGTGCCGTTTTTGTATAAAATGGCACAACTCCCGCTTACTCGGGATAATTCGGCACTCGCCATGGAAAGGATTGATTACAATTGGCGCTTTCTCCAATGATGCAGCAGTATAATAAGGTAAAAGAAGAATACCCAGATTGTATTCTACTGTTCAGACTCGGGGATTTTTACGAGATGTTTTTTGAGGATGCAAAAACAGCCTCTCGCGAACTCGAGCTTGTGCTTACTGGCAGAGATTGTGGTGTAGAAGAACGTGCACCCATGTGCGGAGTGCCTTTCCACGCCATCGATGGCTACATAACAAAGCTGGTTTCAAAAGGCTACCGTGTCGCAATCTGCGAACAGCTGGAGGATCCGGCTGTTGCAAAAGGTATTGTAAAGAGAGATGTAATTAGAATTATCACTCCGGGTACGGTGACCGAGGGCGGTTTTTTACGCGAAAACGAAAACAATTATATCTGTTCTCTTTACTGCGAAAAGGGTAACTTCGGTTTGGCATTTGCGGATATATCTACAGGCGAAATAAATGCGACCGAACTGTTGGGAGAAGATGCAACCGAACAGCTTTTTTCCGAAATAGCAGCTTTTTCACCCAGCGAGGTTATAACAATAAGTGATACACCTGAAAATATAAAAAAACGTTTTTCCGATCGGTTCAATTCACTCATAACAATTGTCGAAAGCAGCGATTTCCTGCCGGAAAACGCAAAAGTACAAATTTCCGAACAATATGGCGATGACTGGGAGAAAAAGTATGAAACAACTGTCTCGTCTTATGCTTCTCTTGCAGTCGGCGCATTATTAACCTACATAAAAAGAACACAGAAGACCGACATAAGTTATCTAAATAATTTAACTTTCTATTCATCGGATACCTTCCTTGGTATAGACAGCTTTTCTCGCCGTAACCTTGAATTAACCTCTAGTATTCGAAATGGCGAAAAAAAGGGCAGTCTAATTTGGGTTCTGGATAAAACAAAAACCTCTCTTGGAGCAAGACTTCTAAGAAAATGGATTGACAAACCGCTTTTAAACTGCAACGCAATAAAGTTAAGGCAGAATTCGGTAAAAGAACTTTTTGAGGACAGTATAACCAGAGAAGAAATATCTCGATTTCTTCGTGATGTTGTGGATATCGAACGTCTTTGTACACGCTTGGTTTATGGAAGTGCAAACGCAAGAGATTTGAAAGCACTTGAAAATACAATAAAGCTTCTTCCGGACATTAAAGAAAGGCTGAGTATTTTTAAAAGTACTTTGCTCTGTGATATATACGATAAACTTGATACACTTGAAGATATCGGCGAGAGCATTGAAAACACCATTGACGACGATCCACCTTTTTCACTTCGCGAGGGTGGAATCATTAAGAGCGGTTGCAACGCTACGGTAGATGAGCTTCGTGCTATGATGACCGACGGAAAGACGTGGATCGGAAAAATAGAAGCTACCGAAAAAGAAAAAACAGGAATCCGCACACTAAAAATAGGATATAACAAGGTCTTCGGGTATTACATTGAGGTGTCAAAATCGTTTATCGGACAGGTACCGGGCGATTATATACGCCGTCAGACGCTTGCTAATTGCGAGCGGTATGTTACCGAGGAGCTTAAAGATATAGAGAACCGTGTAATCGGAGCAAAAGACAAGGTTTGTGCGTTGGAGTACGAGCTTTTCTCCTCGCTGCGTGATTACATATTAAAATCCCTTATAAGAATACAAAGCACAGCTTCGTCTGTTGCAAATCTTGATGTTTTATGTTCGCTTGCTTCTGTTGCAAGGGAATACAACTATACTTGCCCCGAGATTGATTATTCGGATAAAATAATTCTTAAAGACTCAAGACACCCTGTTGTAGAGAAGTTTCTGCAGGGGAACTATTTTATACCGAACGATTGTAACCTTGATTGTTCATCAAACCGCTTAATGCTGATTACAGGTCCGAACATGGCGGGGAAATCAACCTATATGCGTCAGACAGCATTATGTGTTTTACTCGCGCAGATTGGTTCGTTTGTACCTGCCACAGAAGCAAGAATAGGTGTTGTAGACAGAATATTTACACGAGTTGGCGCATCCGACGACTTGACTTCGGGCAGCTCAACCTTTATGCTTGAGATGAATGAGGTTGCCGAGATTCTTAAAAATGCAACAAAAAAAAGCCTCATTATTTATGACGAGATCGGCAGAGGTACGTCAACTTACGACGGAATGAGCATTGCGAAGGCAGTTGTTGAATATACTTGTAAAAAAATAGGTGCGAAAACACTTTTCGCAACCCATTATCACGAGCTTACGGAGCTGGAGGGTGAGCTGCAAGGCGTTATAAATTACAACATAGCCGCAAAAAAGCGAGGGGACGATATTATATTCCTGCGTAAGATTATAAAGGGTGCAGCCGATGACAGCTATGGAATTGAAGTTGCCTTGCTTGCAGGCGTTCCGAATGCGGTTGTGACAAGAGCAAAGCAGATTTTAGCTACTCTTGATGGTATGGAAAAAGTGTCGTTAAAGAACAGTAAAAAACAAAAAGATGATAACATAAACGATAACATTTCTTTCATGGATATTGCCGCTGACAGTATAAGGGAAAAGTTAAAAAATACCGATTTAAACACGCTGACTCCATACGAGGCTTTATCGTTGCTTTATGAACTTAAAAAGTTAGCAGAATAAAATTAAAAAAATGAATTTTCCAAATAAAGTTTTGTGCATATCCAAAAATGCACAATTCCCACGCTTCGACGGAAGGGAAGGTCTTATTTATGGGAATAATCAACATTCTTGACGCACAGACAGCAAATATGATTGCCGCCGGTGAGGTGGTTGATCGTCCTGCTTCCGCACTAAAAGAGTTACTGGAAAATGCTGTTGATGCCGGAGCTACCTCTGTCAGTATAGAAATAAAAGGCGGAGGTACGGCTTTTATACGGATAACAGACAACGGTAGCGGTTTCGCAAGAGATGATATGCCAAAAGCATTACTTCGCCACGCTACAAGCAAGATAAAGACAGGCGATGACCTTGACGGAATTATGACACTCGGTTTCAGGGGTGAGGCACTTGCTGCTATAAGTTCGGTTTCGAGGATAGAGATAATTTCAAAACGCAAAAATGACGAGCTTGGTACACGATTGACTTCTGATGAAAACGGTATTATTATGGTTGATACCGGTTGTCCAAGCGGAACAACAGTAATAGTCAGGGATTTGTTTTACAATATTCCTGCAAGATACAAGTTTTTAAAACGTGATTCTTCGGAGGCTGCGGCTGCGGCTGCGGTGGCGGAGCGTATTGCGCTCTCTCATCCCGAGGTTTCTTTTTCCTTTATCAGCGAGGGTGAACGAAAATTCTTCACCCCGGGTGACAGCAAGCTGCTTTCGGCAATATATGCTGTATATGGCAGAGACTTTGCCAACGGCTTAAAGGAAATAGAGTATGAAGCAGATGGTGTTCGCGCTAGTGGATTTATAACAAAACCTGACAGTGCACGTGGCAGCCGTAACCTACAGATTTTTTATGTAAACGGTCGTTTTGTGCGTTCAAAAACGGTTATGGCGGCACTGGAAGAAGCTTTTAAATCCTATCTTCCGCATGGAAAATATCCTGCCGGAATAATAAATTTAACACTTAATGTAAAGAATACCGACGTAAATGTTCATCCTGCAAAGTTGGAGATAAAGTTTACGGATGAGCGAAAAATTTTCGAGGTTGTTTATTACGGTGTTAAAAACATGCTTACCCAGCCTGAAAAGCTGATTGCACAGTTGGAAAAAGTACCTGAGAAAAACGAGCCTGTTATCAACATACAGAATGAACAGCAGAAAATAAATTTCGGGGCTCCCATACCAAAAAAGACCGATGGTGTTATTATCGGGTATGAGGTTTTTAAACCTTCGTTAGGTGAGGAAGATTTACCGTTGATAGATTTATCCACCGACAGCATCATGACATTGAAAAGTCCGGAAATTACCGAAGAGGAAGCTATAGAGCACAATAAGAATAATGAACTTGAGCTATTTACCGATGAAAAGAATTATAAAATAATCGGAGAAGCATACAACGCATTTATTTTTGTTGAGATTGCAGACAGAGTACTGGTAATTGATAAGCATGCTGCTCATGAGAGGGTTTTATACGAGGAATTAAACAATAAAAAAGAAATGGTTACCCAACAGCTTTTAGAGGGAATATTGCTTACTCTTCCTCGCGAACAGACAAATATATTGTTGGATAACCTCGATTATCTAAATGACTATGGATTTATAGCGGAGCTTTTTGGAAACGATACAATTATTATCCGATCGGTACCTGCGGCATTGTCAGAGTTAAGTGATTTACAAAGCCTTTTCGAAAGTTTTGCGGCGAAGTTGATAGAAGGAAACGCCTTGTCTTTTGCAGAACGCTGCGACAGAGCATTGTTTACTATTGCCTGTAAGGCGGCTATGAAGGCAGGACAAAAAAACAACATAATTCATAACGAATGGTTAATCGACAGACTGCTTTTAGGTGGAGATATTCATTACTGCCCACATGGCAGACCTGTTATTAAGGAAATATCCAAAAGAGAGATAGAAAAGTATTTTGACAGGTAATGTCATATACACAATGGAGTGATTATGGAAGAACAACGGTTTAAGCTAGCTTCTGATAACGGAGAAGTTACATGGGATATATCAGCTTTAATAAAGGACATTTTTTATAAAAAGTTATTTGAAACTGATAAGGTGATTTTTTCTGTTCCACATTTATGCAATCATACCTGGTTTGGAATAAATGAAGTACATGCGGAAACTACTGATACAAATAACCCTATAATTGTTATTGAAATCAATGATAAGTATATTTTAATTGCAGACGGTAATCATCGTATATTTAAAGCATCGAAAATGGGACTTAAAAATATTGAAGGATTCTTAATTCCAAGAGCAGACCAGCAAAAATACATAATAGATTTCGATTTGCATACTTATGATACTGTAATGAGTGAATTAATTTGCGAAGGAATATTTATTGATAAGTAATGAGTAAATGAAATCAGAAAGAAACGGTTGAATAAATGAGCTTTAAACTTATAAAAAATGATGGTGTGGCAAGACGGGGAGAGCTCGAGACCGTTCATGGAAAAATACAGACACCTGTATTTATGAATGTCGGTACTTCGGCGGCGATAAAGGGCGGAGTGTCTACCTTTGACTTAAAGAACCTTAAATGTCAGGTAGAATTATCAAACACCTATCATCTGCATGTCCGCCCTGGTGAGGATGTAATATATAAACTTGGCGGTATCCACAAATTTTTCAACTGGGACAGGCCAGTTTTGACCGACAGTGGTGGTTTTCAGGTTTTTTCTCTTGCAAAGCTGCGTAATATAACCGAGGAAGGGGTTACCTTTGCCTCTCACATGGACGGAGCAAAAATTTTTATGAGCCCCGAAGTGAGTATGCAGATACAGTCAAAGCTGGCATCCACTATAGCTATGGCTTTTGACGAATGTCCCTCTTCGGTTGCAGAGCATAGTTATATAAAAGCTTCCTGTGACCGCACCACCCGTTGGCTTATTCGCTGTAAGGACGAGATGGAAAAATTAAACTCACTTGATGAGACAATAAATAAAAAACAAATGCTTTTCGGAATCGGTCAGGGCGGTGTATATGACGATCTTAGAATCGAGCATATAAAAAGAATTACCGAGCTTGAGCTTGACGGATATGCAATCGGCGGTCTTGCAGTCGGGGAGAGCAACGAGGAAATGTACAGGGTGATTGAGGTTGTGGAACCCTTTATGCCTAAGGATAAACCACGTTATTTAATGGGTGTTGGCACTCCGATTAACCTTTTAGAATGCGTTGACAGAGGAATAGACTTTTTTGATTGTGTAATGCCCTCCAGAAATGCAAGGCATGGAAATGTTTTTACAAGCAAAGGCTTATTAAATATTATTAACCTGAAGTTTATGTATGATGACCGGCCTATCGACGAAGATTGTGGCTGCGAGGTTTGCCGAACTTACAGCAGAGCATATATACGTCACTTATTTAAAGCGCGTGAGATGCTTGCGGCGAGACTGGCAGTAATGCACAATTTGTATTTTTACAATAATTTAATGGAACAAATTCGAGATGCTATTGATAACGGGTATTATTCAAGCTTTAAAAAAGAAAAGGTCGAGGTTTTTTCAAACAGAGTATAAAAAATTGAGCGTGTTGAAATCTTTTCAACACGCTCATGGTGTATTTTATCGTTATAATTATATTAATCAATTTATGAAGTATAATCATCATAACTAACATCTGTTACGATAGTTGCTATTTCGAATTTAATCGTAAATGTTAAAAGTTCCAAGGAAATGTCGTTTTATCTTCAAATAATCTAATGAAGTTGGCTTATCTCCGCCGCTTAAACAAGCAGATTTTAAGTAAACACCTTCAAGAGTATATGTTCCAAGAAAAGCACGTTTTATCAACAAATAATCCATAGAGTTTACTGCTCCATCACCGTTTGCGTCGCCCATAATGATGATAGTAAAAGAGTTAATACCATCAGTTGCCTTATATCCTGTACAGACTTTTGCAGAGTCACTGACTGCGGCACCTTTTTTATTGGATATGGATAAATTACCTAGAGAAGCCTTTATATCGAAGGCTAAAGCACCAGCAGTAACGCCAGTAATAAGATTATCATTGATTTGAATTGTATTAGCTGTTCCAATCGATATAAATTTTAAATCAAAAGTAAGGGCATAAATTTCAGAAGAAGAATCTGGAATTCCATATAATGTTACATCAATTGTATTTTCCATTTCAGGGAAATTTGTTATGCCGATAGATTGATCGCCTATATATTTTACATTACTTTTTATTTTTATATTATTTAAATTATTACAATTTTCAAATGCCCATTGTCCAATAAATTCAACACCAGTACCTATAGTTACAGTTTTTAAATTTGGACAATCAATAAAAGCTCTAAGGCGAATTTCTTTAACACTGTCTGGAATATTTACACTTTCAATATTATTTAAATAACTAAAAGCCCAGTTTCCAATAACTGTAACACTGTTAGGTATTGTTACATTTTTTACACTTTGATTGTTTCTGAACGGTATTCCTGAAATAAATTTTACACCTTCAGGAATGTTGACATTTGTTTCACTTCCATTATATTTAATTAATATACCGTCACCGACAATTACAAATTTCTCATTTTGGTTATTATGCCATGGGGAGTTATAAAAAGCATTTGTTCCGATTTCTTTTACACTGTTAGGTATATTAATAGTTTTCAAACTCGTACAATTTATAAAAGCACCATTTCCTATAGACAACAACCCTTCTGGTAGAGTTAAATTCGTAGTATACATATCACTTGAAAAAGCTCCGTCGCAAATATGTGTTACTCCTTTAGGTATTGTTGGTGTTGTAATACCTCCTGCTATTACTCTTATATCAGACGGCATTTCTATAATCTTTGTACCTTCGGGATTTATTTTAAGTAAAATACCATTCTCAACAACATATCGCTCATCAAAACGGTTTTTTAAATACTGTGTATTATTAAAAGCACGGTTTTGTACTTTAACAACACTTTCCGGTATATTTACACTTATAAGGCTGGTACAATTACTGAAAGCATCAGCTTCTATTTCTTCAAGTCCGTCGTTTAATATGATACTTGTAAGACTGCTACAAAGATTAAAAGCAGCTTCTTCAATAAACTTTAAATTTTTAGACAATTTTATATTCTTTAATGCAGTGCAACCTATAAATGCACAATTCTCTATTCTAGTTACACTGTCAGGAAGCTCTATGGTTTCTATAGCTGAGCCCCAAAATGCATAACTGTCTATAACCGTTACACTATTTGGTATTGAAATATTTTTTAAGCTTTTGCAATCTCTAAAGGCATTTGCGTTTACACGGGTTATACCGTTGGGTAATGTTATGCTTTGTATATTGGCATTTTCAAAAAATGCTTCTCTTTCAATAGCTTTTACACTTAAAGGAATATTATAACTTGTTATATTAATACTTGAAGGGCAAAATATTAATTTCGTCTTATCCTTATTGTAAAGAATTCCTACAGCATCAACTGAATAATGATTATTTTTACTATTTACAGTAATACTTTTTAAATTTTGATTATACAAAGCTAAATGACCTATTGAATTTACATTACTTCCGATAGTAACAGATTCAAGCGAAGGACAATTATATAACGAATAATTGAGTTTTATCACGCTATCAGGTATTATTATCTTTTTTACATTATTGCAATTAGCAAAGGATTGATTTTCGATGATTGTTACAGCTTTCCCACCTAATGTACTAGGTATTGTAACGGTTTCCTCTGAGCCTAAGTACTTTGTAACAGTTACACTTCCATCTGAAATTGTGTAAGAATAATTACCAACTGTAATTATTACTGCTGAAACTGGGATAACTATAATACTCAATAAAACAACTATTAATGAAATTGACAATATTTTTTCATTTTGAACTCCTTATAAAGATAAAAATATAAATTATGTTGTGTAATTATAATGTACCTAAAACAATGTTAAAGTCAATACGTTTGTTATAAAAATCATACGATACAATGAATAAAAAACATTAGCTGATGTCTTAATTTAAATAAATATATACACCATACAAAATAAAAAAGCTTGATAATATTTAAATTAGTGATATAATATAGACATATTTAATATATAATTCATGAAAGGGTGTCACAGCATGGACAAAACCAACAGTAAAATCAATGCGTCAAAAAAGATTATCGCTTTTATTTTTACACTAATTTTCACCTTAACTGCGTTCTTCAGCTTTCCCTCCACTGTTTCTGCGGAAGCAACTACAATCAAGAATATTGAACCTGCAATTCTTGCGAACGTGGGGGATAATATTGATTTAAACAATTATTCGGTTGAATTTTCGAATGGAACCGTTTCGGACGATGTAAAATGGGAATACAACAATTCCGAAATTTCCTTATTTGCCGTAAGTGAAGCAAAAGTTTATACACTTACAGCACAAAAGGGCAGCCTTAAACAAAATGTTTATATAGTTGCAAAGAAATCATCGGACAGCGAATATGTGCTTTACAGCAACGATTTTTCTTCTGAAAATCTTGATGACTGGAATAAAATTGTCAATACCGCTGATGTCTATACAGTAAAAGACGGAAAATTGCAGGTCAACGGTTTATTGACAACCAATCCACGTATATATCTTCCATCTTGGCTAAGCGATTTTGGAAATTACAGAATAGATATGGTTGCTACGCAAACAGAACCCACAGATGCTTCAAGATGGTTCTCGGTTGTTTACCGTGCAAAGGATGTTTCTGCAACCGGTACGCCCTATTACCATATGTGTGTTCGAAACAATATGACAATGACACCGACATCAACAACCGGCGGTATAGAGTGCTGTTCCAATTCAGGCACCTGGAATTATTATAAATCTTCAAGCTATACAGAGAGTGTTAACCCGTCAAAATATTATACTTTCTCGGTACTTACAAAAGACAGCGTTGTTCAGTATCAGGTGGACGGAAACATTGTTATTCACCTTGATGAGCTACCCGAGATAGCTTCCGACTCTAAGGGAGGAATTGGCATAACGGCAAATTCCTCGAAGTTGCTGGTTGATTCTATAAAGGTTACAATACAAGAGGAAGCACCTATTTATAACGAACCGGCGGTGCAGCAGATTCTACAATATGTTGAGAACCCCGAATCGAACATATTAAATGCGCCGACTAATATTGCAATAATAGATTCAATGGATACTATTAATGGTTTACAAGCGGGTAAACCCTCCAATGCGTTTATGTACATAGATTCGGCACTTAATGTAAATAAAAAAGACGGAACAAAAATAACAACTGTAGAAGAAGCACTTCCGAGCCTAGGAACGAATATTATTCCTGCATTTTATGTTAAAGACAAGGAAACGGTTGATGCTCTTGTTACATTGTTAAAGAGCAAGAAAATACAGGACGCTTTAATTATAAGTCCTGATGCAGAAGTCGCGAAATACGCTCTTAGTTCCAATAAAATACTTAGAAACGCTGTTGATTTTTCTTCAATGACAGAGGAAGCAACTGATGCGAAATTATTGGAAATTCGTGGCGCGACAACAAGCGCAAACTCACTCATAGCTATTTTGCCTGAGAGTTATGCAACATCGTATAATGTCTATTATCTGCAAAGTCTAGGTGTTACCGTCTGGATTATGAACGACAGTACTTTAAATAATACTAAAATTGCAAAAATGATAACCTCGGGTGCAACAGGACTTATAACAAGCGATTATAAAAAGATAACAGAGAGCTATAAAACTCTTTTTGTAGAAAATACTCTCACGAAAACGCCTCTAATAATCGGACACAGAGGCAACCCGACACAGGCGCCGGAGAATTCCATAAGCGGTTATTTGAAAGCAATAGAAAACGGTTCCGATGTTGTGGAAACAGATGTCATGCTTACAAAAGACGGTAAAATAGTTATTATGCATGACGGAACAATCGCCCGCACAACAAGTTACAACGGTACGGCATCGGTTAATCAAATGACCCTTGAAGAAATTAAAAAATATTTACTCTGGGGCGATGGCGACAAGTATAAAGCTACATACCCAGATGAAAGAGTGCCTACATTTGAAGAACTTATAATCGCCGTTAAAGATACGGACAGCAAGATATTCCTTGAGATAAAAACAGGGGACGCAAATATTGTTCAGCCAATAGTGGATTTAATAAAACAATACAAATTCGAAGACAGAATATTTGTTATTTGCTTTAATGCATCACAGTTAATAAAACTGCAAAGTTTAATGCCCACAATGGGAACAGGATTATTATGTGATGTTCTTGCTTTTACAACAAATGAACAAATGCACGAAAAATTATATCAAAGCTATCTGCTGCACCATGGGTGTAATTCAACCTTAAATCCGGGATTTACCAATATCAGCGACGATTTTATGTCCGCTTTAAGACACAGGGGAATAACGTGCTGGCCTTGGACTTACAGACTACCAAATACAGCGGCTTTCAATAATGCATTCCTCTGGGGAATTGACGGTATTACCACGGATGATGCGCAATATTTTAAAGAGATGATTAAAAAGCTTTCCACATCGGACAATAATATCAACCTTACACCAAGCGGAACCTCCACAATTACTGCAGAAAAGGTTACATATGACCGAACAACTACAAGTATTATCGGCAATGAAAACACTTTTGTTACCTTTTTAGAAGGCGAGGATGCAGTAAAGTTTGAAAACGGTACGGTTACTGCTCTGAAAGAAGGGACAGCATCGTTTATGATAGGTTATAAGACAAAAACCGCAGGCGGATTGGAATATGTCCTTTATACACAGCCTTTCGTTGTAAATGTAAAGGCTGAAACACCCACTGAATCTGATACAGATGTAGATAAATTCCCGACAACAACGGTAGTTGTTTCTGTTGGTGCGGTTATTATAATATTAGCAGGCGTTATTCTGTTTTCCAAAGCAAAGAAAAAGGCTAAATAATAATACTTAATTATAGCCCGACAGAGTGTATAAATTCTGTCGGGCTGTAAAATTTACGGCTCATCTTCAGGTTCTATATATTTCGTTTCGGAATTAACGACACAATTGGGAAACATTCTTATTATTTCTGAGATTTCTTCATCGTTAACATTAGTGTTCCAAATATTCAATGTATATAATCTTTTCATACCTAAAATTGGAGAAAGATCACTTATTGGATTGTCGTCTAATATTAAAAAGTAGATTTCTGTATCTTCAGCGATAGCATCAATAGTGGTAATATTGTTAGAACTTAAATCCAGATGATTTAAACTTTTCATGTTTGATAAAGCAATAATATCAGAAATCATATTGTTGCCCAAGAATACGCTTTCAAATGATTTACCGCTCAAGGAAGAAATATCTTTAATCATATTTCCTGTAGCGACAATTGCTCTAATGCTTGGTAGTTTGGAAATAACTGAAATATCAGTTATTTCATTGTTTTCTATACACAGCCATTGCAAATTAGAACACCCTTCTAGAGTAGAAATATCTTTTATTCTATTGTTACTTACATCCAGGGATTTTAAATTGGGATGATTGGCAACTGGGCTTAGATCGGTTATTTTATTTTCACATAGTAATGCAGTTTCAAGATTATCCAGGTGAAATATGAATTCTATATCTTTTATACCTGTATTAATCAATCTAAGGTCATTTAAATTTTTCAGTGATTTCAACGGAGTAGTGTCAGATATTTTCATATTATAAATAAACAATGTTTCGATGTTGGGTAACTGCGATAACACACTTATATCAGTAGCCGGAGTAAGACCAACTATAACTAAATATTCTAATTTTTTACAATAAGCAAGTGGACTTAAATCGTCTACATCAGTTAGGTTAAGTTGCAATTCTTGTATGTTAGGACAATACTTTAAATCATCTAAACTTCCTGGAGCTGCATAATTCAAATAATCATCGAAACCTTTGAATTCGACAATATCACTCTTTTTTATATCTCTATCAGGAACTCCTATATATTCTTTAATAATTTGTTCGAATTTTGCATCTTTAAATTTTATTATTTCATTTTGAATGACAGTTATTTCACACTTGGTTTCTATGTTTTCTCTTCCTTTTACCTTTGCGGTGATAATTGCTGTACCTTCTGAAATTCCTGTAACTTGGTTATCAACAATTGTTACAACCGATGGATTGTCTGATGACCATTCTATACAGGCACGGTTAGCATAAATGGGATACATATTAAAAACTAAATGGTTAAGTGTGTCGGTATAAATCTCAAGTTTTATTTGTTCAAAAGATATGCTTTCGGGTACAACAATATCATCTTCGCTTATAGCTTCAGAATTATCATCCTCTGAAATATTTTCAATATAATTACTTACATTCTCCGAGCTTTCTAAAAGTTGTGCAGACTCAGCACTTTCCGTCTGACTACTTTCCTCATTTTTAAATACATCCGCAAAGAACAGCACCGAAAAAATCAAAATCGGTATTGCTATTACAACAATCAACAATCTGTTAAAAGAATTGTTCTTCATATAAATTCTCACCCTATTATATATATTTAATCTCACGCTATAATAGTGGAAAATATTTGTTGTTTTGTTTCAGAAAGAATTAATAATATTAAAATACTTGCCACAGATATATTCATCAGTGGCAAAATTTTATTCATCTTCAGCTTCGTTCGTATCAATTTCTGTAGTATATGCTTCCAGCAAACTGGCTGCTTCTTCAAAACGACTACTCTCAACATAGAAATCACAACCGTATAAAGAAAAGCCCATAATAAAGCCCATTACCTGTCCAGAATCTTTTGATTTCTTTAAGTAGGGAATATCATTCTCTCGAAGGATACCCTCAAAGAGTAATACCTCAACATCACTCAGAGCTGTGGCAAGTAGAACAATTTCTTCATTATCTTCGTTTATGTTATCAATGCTTGACATATTAATTACTCCCTTCGGCTATATAATAAATACATAATATCATATTTGTTGATTTAATTCAAGCTTACTTTACGAAATCAAAAGAATTTATAATAAATATTATCGAAAGGTATTGACAATCGCATGACTGCATGATATAATGTATCAAACGTTAAAGAAAGGAGCGCTACTTTTTGAACGCAGGAATAAAAAATGATACGATACCCGGCACAATTCTAAAGAAGAAGGCCATGGGCGATGTCAACGGAATGGTGTTTCTGGACAAAATTTTCTTTATTACAGACGGTATAATGCTGTCGCAGATAAGGGAGATTGCAGGTATTGACAGCTCCACGCTTCAAAATTGGATCAAGCGTGGCTGGGTCAGTAATCCGACTAATAAACGCTATACCAAAGACCAGCTGGCACGCATTCTTATTATCAACATGTTGAGAAAAAACACGCAGCTTGAGCGGATTGATTATCTGCTCAGGTATATTAACGGCAATCCGGACAGTCGTGAGGATGATATTATTCCCGAATCATTACTATACGAGTATATTACCTGCATTATTGACAAAATTGCAGAGAGCAGCGGAGCCGAAACAGGTATCGAAGTAGTGTCCATGAAAAAGCACATCGATTCCTGCATACAGGACTATCATGAGCCCTTTTCGGGAGCTTCAAAACGGCTTAAAAAAGCTCTGGAAATAATTGTCTTGTCTTATTATTCATCATTAATCACAACCTATACCGAAGAGCTTTTCGGTAAATTATAAAAAGGGGGGAAAAGACAAGTGATTGAATGGTTTAATCAATTGAACACACTGCAGCAGATTTTTACACTTATTGCAATACCTTCCACTTTAATAGTTGTTCTTCAAACAATACTATTAATGTTTGGTATCGGTGAAGGTGGCGGTGATATGGACGGCAGTGATTTACACGTTGATACATCCCAAAGCTCTGATGTTATTGGCGACGATGGTCTTTCATTGTTCACTATCAGAGGAATTATGGCATTCTTGTGCATTAGCGGATGGAGCGGAATGGCTTTTGCCGGAACTAGTATGAACAGCGTACTCGCAATATTTTTATCCACCCTTTGCGGTTTTATTGCGCTTGTAGGAATGGCATATATAATAAAAATAATGCTTTCTCTGCAATCCTCGGGCAATATTGATCTTGCAAACGCTATCGGCAAGGTAGGTCAGGTATATATTCCAATTCCAGGTAACGCAAAGGGAAGCGGAAAGATAACTGTTGTTGTTCAAGGTAGCTTCTCAGAAATAAGTGCGATTACAAACGAGACTGAAACCCTTAAAACAGGTGAAGCTGTACGTGTGGTCGCAACCGACGAAACCGGATTTTTGGTTGTTGAGCGGTTAAGAAAATAATAAATTTTACAAAAATAAATATATTAAAAGGAGAAAAATTATGGATCCCATCATTCTTGGTTTAGTCACCGTCGCAGCTCTGTTGGTTTTTACAACCGTTGTTCTGTTTCTTGCAAGGTTCAAGAAATGCCCATCTGATAAGGTAATGGTTATATACGGTAAAGTAGGAAGCAACAGTGACGGAACACAACGTAGTGCGAAGTGTATTCACGGCGGTGCAGCATTTGTCTGGCCGGTCTTTCAAGCCTATCAGTATCTTGATCTGACACCGACATCCATTAGTGTTGACTTAAAGAGTGCACTTTCCCGTCAGAACATCCGTATTGATGTACCTTCCCGTTTCACAGTCGGTATTTCTACCGAAAACGGTATTATGCAGAACGCTGCAGAACGTCTTCTCGGTCTTAGAATGGAAGAAGTTCAGAAGCTGGCAGAGGATATTATATTTGGTCAGTTGCGTCTTATCATCGCAACAATGGATATTGAGGAAATCAATACCGACCGTGACAAATTCCTTGATGCAGTTTCCGGTAACGTCGAAACCGAACTAAAAAAGATCGGTTTGCGTCTTATAAACGTAAACGTAACCGACATAGACGACGAAAGCGGTTACATTGTTGCTCTCGGACGTGAAGCAGCTTCCAAGGCTATCAATGATGCTAAGGTATCGGTTGCTAATGCAGACCGTGCCGGTGCAATCGGTGCTGCCAACGCTGAAAGAGACCAGAGAGTTAGTGTATCAATGGCAAACTCCGAAGCTATTAAGGGTGAAAATGAAGCTAAGGTTCAAGTTGCTATATCTGACTCCACTCGTCGTGAGCGTGAGGCAGAATCACTTAAACGTGCAACCGCTGCAGAGAATATTCAACAGGCAAAAGCGTTGGAGGAATCTTACGCAGCAC
>Ga0154579_132_pt1 | contig 58520 bp, 52 predicted proteins | sample RifGroF2_FD_116008 | JGI IMG/M metagenome (GOLD analysis project Ga0154579, IMG submission 116008) | Clostridiales bacterium GWF2_36_10
TAATACAATAAAAAACACTGTAAGAACTCGATTTTGACTTTAAAACAATTAAAACACCAAAAGAATCTCACCTTAATTTGTATCAAGGTGAGATTCTTCTAATAATTTTCCGATCGATATGTTTTGTAATTTAATTTTTGTATCTGATTTTGTGGACACACCTTTATACAGATACCGCAAACCGAACCGCGACCGATATTCATAAAATGATCTCGCATATAACCGTTGCATGCATCTGCATCAAACATTTCGTTCCTTTGGATACCTTCTTGCCATTCAATGCCTTTGATCGCACCGGATGGGCAGGATTTTACACATAAATTGCAATCTTTACAAATAGAAGGTGGAACAAGCTCGGAAACCGGCAGCGGACAATCGGTAAATACAGTTCCCAAACGCACACGCGGACCATATGCACGGTGCAAAAACAGTGTACTTTTACCGATATAACCTAACCCTGCCAGCACAGCTGCTTTTTTGTGGGAATACCGCCCCATATGGGTTCTGTTTCCATCGGTTGGATTGGACTGCGAAGCTGCAATAGGTATATAACAGTAGCCTTTGCTCTGTAGTAATAGACCCACTTTTAGTAATAAATGGTCAATATAGGCATTCACTGTGCGGTAATGATGGAAATATGAATATGTAGGAACATTTTCTATTTCATCGATTATGGCATCGCAAAGCGGAATCACAATTGAAATTGCATACATCATATCTGACGGACCGTCCGGTACTTTGGCAAATCCAACGTCACAAACACCGTGGCTCGTCAGCATAGTTGTAATTTGTTCATCTATATTCATAACTATATCCATTCCTTTCGTCGGAGCGCGGAGTTTTGTGCTGGTTCCCCGTGCATTGCGTTTTTTAGAAGTAGCCAATTTACTCCATATTATCTGGTGTAAAAGGCACAAAACTCTTTCTATGAAAGTATTCTTTCAGACTTAGGTTACATTATATTATTCCGTTCAATCAATACTTTTTAAAGGGAGTTTTTCTTGTTTTTTTAATATGTCATATCTAATAATCGAGATAGCTATAGAAGTCATTACAAATACTTCAGTTACTATACCCGGTATTGAGACGTTGACAATGTTATACGTCATCCACATCGGCGATGGGATGAACGACAGTATTCGGATATTACGCGGTTTCTTCACCCACACCGACACCGATCCGATTATCATTCCAACTGTTGGTAAAATGGATATAGCTCCTTCCCAGGTCAAAACGCCCGCAGCAATGCTGATACTGATGAACAACCATAACCAGATCGGGCTGCCGAAAAACTTCTTTTCGCCATTATAATATATAATTCCGCGAAAAGCACCTATTGCATTTAACACAGCGCCCGTGTATGTACCGAGCATGAAAAAGTGAATGCAGAAAAAACAAGTACCTATTATCTGACATATAAGTATACGTTTACGGTTATTCTGCTGAAACATAAAAAATAACATAACCGTTCCGCAGAAGCCAATCACTATTGTCATTATTTCGTAAAAATTCAAAACCCTACCTGCTTTCTTATTGGATGAAGATACAATCATGGAATTAAATACAGATAAAGCTATGAAATATCTTATTTGTATTACACATAATTACGATAACATATAGTACATTATATTTGATATTTTTTATATGTCAATAGAGTCTAGGTTGTAAAGTTTTTGTAGGATTATAATAGATGTGTTACACCTATAAAAAGATATGTCATGAACCAAATCATTAAATATAGATTGAATTTTAAATGTCAACATAAAAATATATAAAAATCATTGCATTTTATATATTAATATTGTATAATTCGTTTATGATTTTTTAATATATAATCTGTCCAGCGTCTTGGTTAAAGACTGCCGCTAAACAGTAAAAATATTAAATAAGTCATGTACTCATACAGGTATCATTAAATGGAGGAAATATTTATGAAAAGAATATTAAAAACAATAATATGCGGTGTACTTATGCTGGCTTTAACGTTTAGTGTGAGTACTCCCGTCATAGCACAGGAGGAGAGTGAATACCCGTTGGCAACAGCAGAATCAATGGGCTCAAGCGGTATTTCCCCTATCACCGGAACTTTTATCCAGCCCTGGCTGTACGCATCCTGGAACGAGACACGCTGGGATCAGGAAATAGAAGAATGGAAGATGTTAGGCATCGAATATCTTATTATGGGTGACACGCTGAGTGTATCGCCGAATAATAATTATACGATTACGGCATCTTATCCTACTAACATTGAAGAGGTAACACGCTCCACTGACTATCTAACGATGCTCTTTAGAAAATGCAAGCAATATGGCATTAAATTATACATCGGCATCGGTAACACGGATAACGGATGGGATTTTCTGGATCTTGAAGTTAGTGCCAGCGTAGAAAAATTTAAAAAACTTAGTACGATTTTTGCGGCTGTCGCAGAAGATATTTATAATATCTATTACGAAGATTATAAGGATATTTTTGCCGGATTTTATTTTGTACCGGAGTTGTATAACAATTCCGCTTTTTCCACAGCAGAAGGACGCTCTACATATTCCGAAGGGCTTGCAGCCGGATTAGATATAATATTTGATAAGCTTAATTCGCTTAACAAAGATTTACCCTTCATTTTTAGCCCTTACGTCAATTTATTCGGAGGAAGCTGGGTGTGCAAGGACACTGAACAGATCGGTATGTTCTGGCAGGAAGCACTTGCGACAGCGGGCTTCCGTGACGGTGATATCCTCTGTCCTCAGGATTCTGTTGGTGCAGGCGGAAATGACCTTGCAAATCTCGATGCCATGACAAAAGCATACCGAAATGCTGTGGATAATTGCGGAAAAGATATAAAATTATATTCTAATTGTGAAATATTTGTTCAGCCAAACAGCGAATATATAAGTCGTAATGATGAAGGTGTTAATTATTGGGAGACCGCCACTATCGACCGAATGATCAAGCAATTCGATATCGTCAGCCAATACGTGGATAAATTGTTCGTTTTTGCATATCCTCATTATTTAAGTTCCTACTTATCTGCCAACGGTTTTTATAATACATATATACACTATCTGGAAACCGGTGAACTTGACACGATGCCACCGATTGCGCCAAATACCTTTAGCACATCCAAGAGAAACGCCAATGGAAAAGAAGCACTGTATATCAATTGGGGCGGTATGTACGATAATTACGGCATCTCTCGTGTGAACATTTATAAGGACGGTAAGTTTTATGGCTACCGCATCGCAGAAAGAGGCAACGCAAAAAGCAATACGATTAATCTGTACCCTACCAAGTTCTACGATACAGGGTACAACTTTAATACCGACAAGAATGTGACCTACGAGTTCGAGGTTATTGATTGCTCCGGCAACGTCAGCGAGCGTAGCTCATTAATTGTAGAGCCGGGAAGTGTACCGAATAACATAAAGCTAACCAACATTTACAAAGGTCCTGTAGAAAATTACGGGGACGAAAGCAGCCACTCAGCTTCTTCCGAGGAAGACAGCAGTGAACCCGTATCAAATAGTGACGAAAGCACCGGAGAAAAAATCGGTCTCTCTCAAGGTGTTAAAATTGCACTGGTAGCAGGTTTACTTGCTGTTATCTGTATTGCTGTGTTTTTTATTCCAAACAAAAACAATATTAAAAAGACAAATGATAAAAAATAACAAGTGATTCCTTAATTAAACAATAATATTATTTGAGAGTTCTCTTTATTAATAATACATATTTTACAGAATAAAAAGGTTAAGCTGTTAAAGCTTGACCTTTTTACTATTCATTTACTCAATACAAGAAAATCGATGTGGTAAATATTATTTTTATCATTAAAAAAACATAATACTGTACATAAAATTGAACTCAAATCTGAATTCACTCATAAACTAATAAGGATTAATAATAATATGGAGGTATTATATATGGATGGTTATAAATCAGTTGAGGACTTTATCGATGCACCGAGTACAGTAGAATTTATTATACAAAAAAGTTACAAATTATATGAGTACATAGAAAAAAATCCATATATTTTACTTACAAGAGAGTTGACAGGAGGATATGTTGTTGCTTATATTGATAAAAAAGATATTAACAGGGCATTAGCGGATTTAGGTTCAGCTTTTCATGGCGCTGAATCAAAGGTTATGGGTTTGCTTGATCAGCCAAGTCTTAATGCATCAGGTATTACACAAATGCAAAAAGATCCAATTTTGAAACTCACCGGTAAAGGCGTGTTAGTCGGAATTGTTGATACGGGTATTGATTATACAAATGAAGTATTTAGATACAAAGATGGAACAAGTAAAATTGTCAGTATTTTTGATCAGACAGTACGCAGCACCACTTATCAGGAGTTTGGTATCGGAACAGAATACACACAGGAACAAATAAATCTCGCTCTGGCGTCTGATGATCCATATTCAATTGTCCCGGAACAAGATACAGTCGGACATGGAACATTCCTTGCTTCTATAGCCGCAGGACGTCAGATAAATAATTTTACCGGTGCTGCACCGGACGCTGAATTAATCGTTGTTAAGCTTAAGAAAGCAAGACCGTATTATCTTGAAAAATATTGTGTGCCTAAGAATCAAGAAAACGCATTTTCATCAGCAGCTGTTATGATCGGAATTGAATATATAATTAAGAAAGCAGAACAGCTTGGCAGACCTGTTGTAATTTGTATAGGATTGGGAACAAACTTTGGCGGTCATAATGGTTTTTCGATTTTCGAACAATACTTAACTCTGGTCGCTCAACAAATTGGTATATGTGTTTGTGTGGCAACAGGAAATGAAAGTCAAGCCGGACATCATTTTTCCGGTAAATTAAAAAATAAGGATGAAAGTCAATTTGTCCAAGTCAGTGTCGGCGAAAATGTTGGCTGTGTTTACTTATCAATGTGGAATAATATATCCGATAAGTTATCAATATCCATAACATCTCCCTCCGGCGAAAAAATAGATAGAATTATAGCAAAACCAAATTCAAAATACACTGGCAGCTTCCTTTTTGATAAATCCAGTGTTATTGTTGAATATTATTTTCCTATCAGAGTTACTGGTGGTCAGAATACAGAAATTAAAATATTGAGACCTTCTCCGGGTATTTGGACAATATGTGTATGCGGCGACTTGGTTCAAGAAGGTAATTATCATATTTATCTTCCAATGACAGGTTTTGTAGATCCAAGTGTGAAATTTGTTACTCCTGACCCTTATTTTACTACTACAATACCGGCAACAGCTGTTGGAATTATTGATTGTGGAGCATATAACGTAAGGAATAACAATTTATGTAATGAATCTTCATGGGGACCTACTCGATTATTTTTAATTACACCAGATTTTGTTGCACCCGGAGTTAATGTTATAGGAATTTTTCCGAATGGATTTGGCACTTTGAGCGGCACAAGTGTAGCTGCTGCAATAACTGCCGGGGCTTGTGCTTTGATATTGCAGTGGGGTATAGTTGACGAAAATAATGTATCAATCAGTACATATCAAATCAGAGCTTATCTAATACAAGGAGCAGCACAATCGCCTAACATTGATTATCCAAACTTTCAATGGGGTTATGGAAGATTGGACCTTGTTAAAGCTTATAATATCATAAAGGGACAAGAATAGAAAAAAATATAAGCCTATTGCATTTTTGCTTTAGGCTTATATCATTTATGTTTTAATCTGCTATTTTAATAATTTTATAAGTGAATAGTGTCTTTTTATTTCTTTCAGTATTTTCATTAAAACAAGCGTATTTTAATGCAAATTATTGTGGAAAAAGGAAAAGCCCTCGTGGGGTGTTCTCATGAAAACTTTACCTTGTTACATCTGTCTGCAAAATTCAACTGTTAACAATGGGGGTTAATACTACCCTATCCCTTCCTTCGTTTTTTGCTTGGTAGAGAGCATTATCAGCATTCTTCAAGAGTTCATCAATAGTCAAGCCATGCTCTGGAAAAGCGGCAACGCCAAGGGAAATCGTGCATTTTCCAAGTGGCTTACCAAGGTGGTATACCAAAAGTTGTTTGACACCCTGTCGCAATTCCTCAGCTCGAAGTCTGGTTTCTTCTAAAGTAGCACCTGGCAACACTGTTACGAACTCTTCTCCACCATAACGACAAAAGACATCCTCACCGCGGGCGCTTTTGTTAAGGAAAACTCCTAACTCACGAAGCATTGCGTCCCCGCCATCATGTCCGGAAAGATCGTTAAATTCCTTAAAGTGGTCAATGTCAAACATGATCACCCCGACCTGAGTTTTTTCCCGCGCCGCTCGACGTAGTTCTCTTTCCAGTGCTTCTTCCATATAACGCCGGTTGAAAAGACCGGTAAGAATATCCCGTATAGATTGCTGGCGCAATGTCTCACGAAGCTTTAGGTTTGATAGAGCGAGGGCAATATGCTCAGCCACTGTAACAACCAGTTTGATTTTATGCTCACTATAAGGTTTATCCGTTGTTTTTTGTTGAGCCTGATTCAAGTGAATTATGCCCATGATCTCACCATTTGCCATCATAGGCACACAGAGATATTGCCCAGTATGCGGACCAGAAATATGTTCACAGTGCAATCCAGGGTGGGAGTCATCAACCATATGCAACCGTCCACGCCGCATAGCCCAGCAATTTATCGGTATAAATGTTTTATCGGTAGAAACAGTATCGCCCCAAATTTCTACTGCCTCTGCCAAATCCTTTGAAGGACTGATCAGATATAAAGCACCCTTACTGGTCGGAAATATCCTTTGGATATACTGAGCGCTTAGGGCACTGGCTTCTCCAATATTCTGGCAGTTTTGGAGCTGCTCCCCCATTTCACTCAGCTGGCTTAACTCCATAGTTCTATCTTCAAGTTCTTTAACCCAAATAACCAATTTTTGATTGGCTTCTTTTAACCCAATTTCTGCTTTCCTCTGCTCTGTAATGTCAATCCCCGTTGCAATGATATATTCAACCTTACTAACATTATCCAGAAGAACAGTATATGTCCACGAAATAAGACGCCGTTCTCCATTTTTTGTAAGCCAGTAATTCTCATGTGTACATGGATAATTACCGGCCAATAGTATTTCAAACATTTCTCTGGTAACAGCTGGGTTATCCGAAAGTGTATCCCAGATGTGCTGCCCTTTAATCTCTTTAAACGAATATCCGGTAGTTTTTTCACAAGCCAGGTTGAATCTAGTTATTACTCCCTCTCGATCCAGAACTAATATCAGCGATGCTGCTGTATCTAAAATAGCGTTAGTAAAGTCGCGCTCATTTGTTAATTCTTCTTCAACATGTTTTAGATTAGTAATATCACGTATCGAAGTCAATAACACTTTACGCTGATCTTTGAAATCTATCAAATCAGTATTTATCAATACTGAAAAAACTTTACCACCCTTACTTATAAATTTCGTTTCAAAATCGCGTACTAAACCAAGTTTTTTCGTCAAACTCAACAGTTGCTGCCTTTCAGTTTTGTCATAATAAAAATTCTGGGCATTTATGGTCTTTATCTCCTCCACATTATATTCCAATAACTCCTGTATTGCTCGATTGTTGGCAATCAAGTTGCCTTGAAAGTCAGTAACGGTGATGCCTACCGGAGCATTACTAAAAAGAAGGTGATACCCTTCCTCAGACTCCCTTAGATTTTCTTGTACTTGTTTAAACCGAGTGATATCGTGTATCGAGGTTAACAGCACCTTCACATTATCCAAATCAATATAGTCTGAGTTTATCAATACGGTTAAAAATGTACCATCTCTATGTTTTAATTTTATTTCGAAGTCACATACACTGTTTGACTTATATAATATATCCAAAAGTCGCTGGCGGTCACCCGGATCAGCATAGAAATCAATAATGTTCATAGTATCAGACTCTTCCAAAGTAAAACCCAGCAAATCTTGTATGGTTTTATTTGCGTTAAGGATATTCCCTTGAACATTTGAAATAATAAGACCTATAGGTGCAGTATTAAAGAAAAAGCGAAATTTCTCATCAGATGCCCTCAAGGTTGCTTTTATCTTTTTATACCGAGTCTCTGTCGCTTTCAACTCAATAACCTGTCCCTTAAAACTATCAATCTGTGCGATTATTTGTTCCTTATCCATTTCATGTGTCTCCATTTTGTACCTCATTTTTTTTCTTAATCAATATAATTTTACTTATCGAAACATAGTTTATATGCTTGCCAGAATTCTTTTATCAACATACAATCTTTCCGATAAAATCCATCAGTCTTTTCGCCTTTCTAAAAGTACACAGCTTTCCACATGCCCTGTTCTAGGAAATAGATCAAACGGGGTTGCTTCGCTGGTTTTGTAACCTTTATCTGAGAATATTTTTATATCCCGTGCCAATGTTGCAGGGTTACAGGATATATAAACCACTCTGTCGGGGTTGGAATTGACTATGTCGTCAATCAATTCGGGGGTAAGACCCTTTCGCGGTGGGTCAACAATTATTACGTTAGGTTTTCCAAATCGCTTTTTACATTCGGATATGCCTTTCTCGGCATCTCCACATATAAAGAGTGTGTTTTTTTCACTTCTGCCGTTGATGATTGCGTTTTGCTTTGCGTTGTCAACTGCTTCCTTTATTATTTCCACTCCACAGAGTTGATTGCTTTCCCCTGCAATGCAAAGACCGATTGTACCCGTTCCGCAATATAAATCTAGGACAACATCGCCCTCTCCAAGCGAGGCATACCCAGCCGCTTTTTCATACAACTTTTCTGCGGCATCACTGTTTACCTGAAAAAATGAAGACGGCGACAGCGTAAACCTTTTACCGCATAAAACATCTGTTATAAACGGTGATCCGCTGATTAAGACATTTTTTTCACCGAGAATAACATTGGTTTTCATTTTGTTTATATTAACAAAAAAGCTCTTTATCTGCGGAAATTCAGTACAGATAGAATCGGAAATTATTCTTGCATCGGGCAGCATATCTGCGTTTATCACAATACAAACGCAAACATCGCCCGACCTTGTTTTCCTTAAATAAATGTGCCTGACCAAACCTTTTCCACTTTCTTCATTGTACGTCGAAAAGCCTTTTGCTTCGAAAATTTCGGTTAGTTTTTTTGATATATTATAAAATACACTATCCTGAAGCATACAGCCGTTATGGGGAATTACCTTGTGTGAATGACGTGCGTAATATCCGAAAATCAAAGAATTGTTTTCGGTTGCAACGGGATACTGAACTTTGTTTCTATAAAATTCGTTGTTTACCGAAACCAGAGGATTTATTTTTACCTCCATGCCAGCAATCCGCAAAAAAGCATTGCGAACGATATCTTCTTTCAGCTTCTTTTCTTGTTCATATGTTACATGACCATATGAGCAACCACCGCATCTGTTGTAAACAGGACATTCCGGCTCTATTCGATTCGGTGAAGGTGAAATAATACGCTCAAGACGTGCGATAAGATATCCTGTACATTCTTTTATTATTTTAACCTCGCACTCGTCCCCCGGCGCGGTAAGTGGAACAAAAACAACTCTGTTTGTATCTGTTCTGCCGATACCGTTCCCATCAGGGTTAAGGTCTGTTATTTTTAAATTAATGACTGTGTTTTTTTCGCTCATTTCTATTCCTTTTTTTATATAAATATGTTACATTGTTATCATTAGGAGGATTATTAAATATGAAATATACAAGATTTACAATTCTTGCATTGGTGTTTGTGATTATTATTACATTAATGCCCTCTTGTTATGTTTTTACATACGATGAAAGTACTTCCATCAGCAATGTCAGTAATGAAGATAATAATTCAATAGAATTATCTGGCGATATAGATGATGTAACTTCTAATGAGAATTTTGTAGAAAGCGAACAGGCTAAAGAACTGCTCAAGGTTTATTTCCTTGATGTCGGGCAGGGAGATTGCATACTTATTACTACCCCAAATGGGAAAAACATACTTATAGACAGTGGTCAGTTAAGCACAAAAGAAAAGGTTATGACTTTTCTGTCAGAAAAAGGTATTACCGAGATCGAATACGCCTTTTTTACCCATCCGCACGAGGATCATATCGGAGCAGCGGATGTAATAATAAATAATATTGATGTAAAAAACGTATATATGCCAAATGTAGTTGCAACAACTCAGGTGTACGAAAGACTTCTTACTGCCCTCGAAGAAAACGACAGCGTTAATGTTGTGCAGGCAAAAGCCGGACAAAAATTAACGCTTGACGGTGTTTTTATCGAAATTCTTTCACCAATACTGGATAGTTATAATGAAATGAACGAGTATAGCATAATAATGAAAATTACCTACAGAAAAAATAAGTTTTTGTTTATGGGTGACGCCCATACAACTAACGAAGCTGATTTAATCGAAGCAAAAATCATAGTCGACGCTGATGTTTTAAAGATAGGTCATCACGGTTCTAACAGCTCGACATCAATCGAACTCCTAGATGCGGTTACTCCCGATATAGCTATCATTAGCTGCGGTGCCAACAATAAATACGGACATCCGCATACGGGAACAATTGAAAAGCTGACAGGTATCACAACCTACCGAACAGATATAAACGGAACTATTTATATCAGTTGCGATGGAGAGGAACTGGTTACAGAGGTTTCAAAGTAATCGGTTCTGCCTTCCTTAACATTCCGTAAGGTGTTACGCGTGTAAGCCTGTCTATAATCGGTGTCAAAAGATTCATTATTAGAACAGCAATATACGCACCCTCGAAATGCTTGAAAAAATATCTGATAACAATAGTAAGCACACCGCAGCCGATACCGAATATTATTTTTCCTATTCCCTGTTTTGGCGTAGTGGTAAAGTCATTGCATGCGAAAATTGCTAATAAAATGATTCCGCCGGACATTAGCTCGGTTATAGTGAAATAAATGGTTTCTGCATCACCGCGCGGAAATAAAAATGCAAGCAAGAACACAGTTGTTATAAAAGCAGAGCTTCCTTTTAGGTCTATTACTTTTCTGAAAGAAAGATATATTGCACCAATAATTAAAATAAGTACTGCTATTTCACCTATATTCCCCGAGGATGTACCAAAAAACAAGTCTGCATAACCTTCTCCATATACTTGATTTCTTCCAAGGAATTGCAGCGGTGAAAATATTCTTACAGAATCAATCAGATTACCATCCAGTTCGAATGTAAAAGCATTGAAGTATGCGTATGGCCTTGTAAAGTTGTTTGTAACTGACGGCAGAATCAACTTTATAAGTGCAATAGAAAAAACAGCAGGGTTAAAAATATTTTTTCCGATACCGCCAAAAAGCTGTTTAGCGATTACAACTGCAAAAAAAGCTGCGAAAACAGGTAAATATAGCGGAACAGTTACAGGCAGCATAAAGGAAATAAGTAACCCTGTTACAACAGAGGATAAATCGGTAGCTTGTTTATATGCTTCTATTTTGTTCCTTTTACTTAAAATGAATCTTGTTAGAAATTCCAGTAAAACACAAGAAATAACTGTTATAGAAACTATTGTTAATACTCTTGCACCGAATATAAAAACACTCCAAACAAGAACCGGAGCAAGTGCGATAAGAATATCGTTCATTATCGTTGTGTATGTCTTTTCGGTGTGTATAAAAGGAGCGTTTGTCATTTATATCCATCCCTTTCGTCGGAGCATGGAGTTTTGTACTGGTTCCCCGCGCATTGCGGATTTTTGGCAGTGGCCAAATTTACACCTTACTATCCGGTGTAAAAGGCACAAAACTCTTTGCCTGAAAGTTTTCTTTCAGACTTTTACCTCCAAATAAAACTAAAAGCTTTTTATAATTGTCATTTTTAAAAAGGTATATAAAAGCTATCGTCATTATCATCTTTTTCTTGATAATTTGTCTTTTTAACTTTGTTATCTTCGTAATTCTCGTTTCTTAATAAGCCTCTTTTTTCCTTAGCTGTACGGATAATATCGAGAAGTGGAACTCCTGTTGGACAGATATAAACGCAACAACCACATTCAATACAAGCGTTTATTCCGTAATATACGTTTTTATCATAAAGCTCCTTATTTTGCTCACTGTTAACCGCATAATCAAGAGGAGAAAGGTGCATTGGACAGACAGTTATGCAACGACCGCAACGAACACAATTTCCGTTGTAATGTTCGATCCAACGTAATAAAATCAATTGACTTGTGAGTGCAGTGACTACACCACCTGGGTTTTCCATGCTTTCGCCGTCCATAATTCCGCCGTTCACAACGCAGCTGCAGCGATGTACAAGCCCTCCGCATTCGGTGATAAGATTCTTTATAGGAGTTCCTAGCGGAACAATTAGGTTTGACGGATTAGCTATACTCTCACCACTGACAGTAACTGCTTTGGAAATTTGCGGCATACCTGTAACAAAAGAATTATAGGTCTGTATAACAGACTCGGCACCGAAAAAAATGTAACCGAGGTCGCAGGTAGTTTTTTTGTGAGGAATTTCTTTGCCATATATAGCTGACAAAATAGTTTTTTCGTTTACAGGGTACTTTTTCTTCAAATACGCTGTTACAAACATCTCGGGGTCATTAACATGATTTTCCAGACGCTTAAAGGCGTTTTTCTTTTTGTCTTCTATTACTATTATGCACTTTTTTATAGATAATGCGTGCATAAGAATCTTAGCTCCGCCAATAAACTCTTTCGGGTGTTCATGTAAAAGCCGAAAGAGAGCCGTCGTGTAGCTGTCATGCTCACAACAATTTATTATTATTCTTTTTAATTCATCGGTTTTGCACTCAAGTTTTTTATATAAAGGTTCTCCGTCAAAGCTGTCAGTTATCGCAAATTGCTTTAACAAATTACAAATTTCATACAATGTAAGCTGACCGAGTGGCTTCTCCACCCCTTTTAATCCCTGAAAAGGAGTATTGTACTTATCGTTTTCTATTGCCAGATACTTTATATTATCTTCTCTTGCAATACCCTTTACAATACCGGAGACACTTGAGCAAATCGGCATTTCGGAATTATCAGCTACAACCTGCCCCATTCCGACAGTTTCTTCCGCAGTAACTACAGGTGTTGCTTCATCGATTGGAAGATAAACCATCTCCGGTGGTGTTATTGTACGGAGCGGACTGCTTCGGCTATATTTTTTATTTTCAGGTACTATTCCGCCGAAGAAAGTAAGTGGCACAGTAAGGTCCTCCGTTTTTTATAATAGTTATAATATCGATTGTGTTGTCGATTATATTATTATACCATTATTATATTATTTTTCAAGTGAATTTTTATGTTGAAATTATTGTCGTTTTATAGTACAATGAAATATAAATCAAGGAGGTGAGCCTTTGGAGCTTAGCGATAAATTTGAAATAAAGGTATTTATACTTTTTTTACTGAATAATTTAAATGATCCGCTTGAATTTTCGACAGTTAATGATATTGTCATTCAAGATGGATTTGTAAACTATTTTGATTTTGCAATTTGTTTCGCTGAACTTTTAGAAGCCGGTCAAATTACCGAGACAGACGAAACAAAGCCTTTATATACCATTTCAGAAGCGGGACGCACCTCAATAGAAAGTTACGAAAGTACACTTTATAATACTGTAAGAGAAAAGGCTTTACGCTCAGCATTGAGGTTACTTGCCTTTAATCGCAGTGGCAGCAAGATAAACAGCTATATTACCGAATGTAAAGGCGGTTATACGCTTAAATGCATTATCTCGGATAACGAGCGAACTTTGTTTTGCACTGAGGTTTTCTTAACCGAAAAACATTATTCCGAAAAACTTAAAGAGAATTTTGAAGAAAAAGCGGAGATAATATACAAAGGAACATTGGCGTTATTATCGGGGGATGTGAACTTTATTTTTGACGAATAAAACAAAAGCGAAAAAAATAATAAATTTACTGGAAGAAAAATATCCGGATGCAGTTTGCGGCTTGGAAGCAAATAAAGATCCGTACAAATTACTTGTAATGGCGGTACTTTCTGCGCAAACTACTGACAAAATTGTAAATAAAGTAGCAAAAACGCTTTTTATGCGTTTTCCTACACCCGAATCAATCGCTTATAGTGAACAAGGTGAATTGGAACAGGAAATACGTACAATTGGTCTTTTTAACAGCAAAGCAAAAAATCTCCGCCTTGCATGTAAAAGACTGGTTGAAGTTTATGGTGGAATTCTTCCGTCTGATATGAAGGAGCTTCTTACCTTTGCCGGTGTCGGTAGAAAGGTAGCAAACCTTATCAGAGGCGACATTTTTTCTCTGGGTGGAATAGTGGCTGATACTCATTGTATACGCATATGCGGCAAGCTGGGCTTTGTGGGGGGCGTGAATCCTGTTGTTGTCGAACGTACAATGGATGCACTTATTCCAAAAGAAAAGCAAAGCGACTTCTGCCATAGAATTGTCCTATTCGGCAGAGAGCTTTGTAATGCAAAGAAGCCTAAATGCGAAGAGTGCTTTTTAAAAGAACTGTGCGAATATAATAAAAGTAATAAGACAACGGGGTGTTAAGCTACATGGATTTAACGGTAATAAAGAAAATAGCTTATGAGCAGATGGCAAATAAGCGAAGTCATGTTTGGAAAGAAAATGGCAATAAATATTATCATGGTGAACGTGTTGCAAAGCTTGTCTTGGAATTAAGAAAAATCATATTTCCCGAAGATGAAAGCCATGACGACATTTTGACTGTTGCTGCATGGTTTCATGATATAAAGAACGGTATTAAAAATCATGAATCCGAAGGTGCGGAGTTAACAAAAGAGCTGCTTAAAAGTCATTGTAATATGTTTGAGTTAAATGAAATATACAATATTATCAGTTCGCATGACGATCGCATATCAAGTCGTGAATTATTTAATAATTATATTAAACTACATCAGGATGCTGACCATTTAGACCATTTTGGAACGTTTGATATATGGACGATCTTTTTGTATGCCGCTCCTCATGATGAAAATATGAAAGAAGTTATTAATTGGATGGTTAATGAGCGACCGTCAGAAAACGAGCGGTATAGAAAAGAAATAAATTTTGAGGTAAGCAAAGAAATTTTTAATGATAAAGCAGGGTTTTTGAAAGACTTTACCGACCGTTTTGCCGTTGAAGGCACAGGTGGAGTATGGAACAAGGAGAAATTTATAAAAACATAGCTTTTATTAATATTTATTATTAACTTTATTTCACGCTGTCAACTGAGCAGTTTCTTATTAACAATATTAAATTATCCTCATATAATAACATTAACATTATTTTAGAGGTGTAATTATTTATGAACAATACAAAACAAAATATGTCCCAGAACTCATATATCAGATTATTCCATGCATCTCCGAATGCGCCGTCTGTTGATGTTTATGCAAACGGGAATATGATTGCTAATGGCCTTTCTTATAAACAATTGACAAATTATCTTTCTGTTCCTTCCGGAAATTATAATATTGAAATATTTCCTGAAGGACAAAAAAACAATCCGGTATTAAGCGGTCAAGTAAATATTCCGGCAAATTCCGCTTTTACGGCTGCAGCAATAAGTGAGTTACCCGATATCTCAATGCTTCTAATACAGGAAATTTATAAACCCCGGTTAAATAAGGATAAATCTTATGTAAGGTTTGTTCACTTATCACCGAATGCCCCTGCTGTTGATATAACTCTACCGAATGGAACCAAACTTTTCCAAGATGTTGCATATAAGGAACATACAGATTATCTTGAGGTAGATCCTGGTAATTATACTCTACAAGTGAAACCAACCGGAGGTAATCAGACAGTGCTCACTGTTCCGGATTTAAATTTAGAGCGTGGTAAGATTTATTCTGTTTATGCCGTTGGATTAGTTGGACAGGAGCCATCTCTTGAAGCGGTTATGGTCACTGATAGTACTTATTAAAAGTGTTTTACTGAACCTATAACACAAAAGGACACGCAAGCGTGTCCTTTTGTGTTAAAATACGATATTAAATGTTACTTATCTGCCTTTTCGAATATCTTTTTTGCCATTTTCATTATCATTATCTTTGCCTTTGTCATTATTACTATTCTCAGATTCATCTTCGTCGTCATCATCTTCGGATTCGTCATCATCTTCAATCTCTGATTCATCATCTTTAATTTCGGATTCGTCGTTATCATTATCTTCCGATTCTACATCCTCGCTTAATTCATCATCATCTTTAATATCCTTGCCATTGTTCCCTCTATCTTTTGACTCGTTATTCTTGGATTTGTTGTCTTTATCGTTTTGCTTTGATTCTTCTTTTTTGCCTTTACCTTCCTTAGATTCATTACTGTCTTTTTCACATGCAAAGTCTTTAAGGAATTCTTTATATCCTGCATTTATGTCTATTTCCTGATCGACAGAATATTTTATATAATCGTTAAGTATCTCTTCGGCAATTTCAAATTCGGAAACTGTCTGTAGGAATGCAGCTCTTGAAGTATTTATTGCTGCTTTAAGTGTTTCTAATAAAATTCTGCGTTCGTCAAGCATACTAGCTTTTAATTCGTCCAACTTTGCTGCCAGATCGTCAGTGTTCTGATATTCGGTTTTTGCTGCTTCGATTTTTTGCGTATAATTAGCTATTATTGCTTCAAAAGCAGTATTGAATGTTTCTCTGGCTGCAGTTATTTCTGTTTTAAAGACATCTAAAGCAGGTGTTATGAGTGCCAGTTGCTCTTCTGTAAGCGAAGTAGTTATTCTGTTTGCTTTTGTCGCTTTTTTGATTTCCTTAACGGATTTATCCTTCCATTCATCAACGTTTATACTGTCGGGATCACTCGAGCTTTCCTTCAGCTTTTCAATAAGATTAAGCTTACCGGGAGTAATACCAAGAGCTTTTGCTTCCTTAACACGCTCTTTGCCAACACCTTGTGCTTCAACTTTAGTGTTATAATCGTTTTTCTCTATTGTTTCTTCGGAAGCTTCTTTTAATTCTTCTGCTAACTCACTTGCTCTCTTTAAGTCTTTTGCTGAAGTAGTGATAACTATCTCACTTTCTATATCCCCTTCAAAATAACCCTGCTTTGCTATTTCCGCAACTGTCAGCTTAATAGCTTCATCAATAGATTTGTTGCTTAAGTTTTCAAGGGAAAGCTCGGAAACAATTTCTGTACCATCATCGTTTATACCTTTTACAGATATTACCCTGTCAAACATATTCAAAGAATATTCTATTGATGGGTTTACATCAAGACTTACATATGTACTCGGATAAAAATAGGTAAACGCTCCTGCTCCGCAGATTATAAGGAATGCTGCAGCAACCGTTGCAATTTTAGCAAACTTATTTCTATTAAAATTCATTGATTTCAACTCAATCACCTGTCCAATCGCATAATTTTTGTTTAAAACTTTATTTATGCAACCATCATCAGACAGAGCCGCCGCAAACTTTTTATTTTTAATATCAACTATAACTGCCTTCATTTGTTTAGCTCCTTTCTGATAGTCCACATATATTCGCTTAGGAATGGATACTCTCCGGAAAGTATCTCTACCGCCGCTATTATATATTTTCGGTGACGTTCTATTATTTTTCGGGGTAGCTTTGTGTTTTTTTCAATATTTTTTATAGGAAGTTGTTTTGACGAATATATTTCTTTTAGAATATCGGTGTTATTGATTATGTATTTTACCACGCTTATGCAAGCATTTTTGGTCTTTTTCGCTTTAGGTGAACATTCTGCAAGATCATAAAAACGAAAGCCGAAATCACCGAATACCTTATTTGCTGCTTCGATTTCATATTTCAAGGAGTCATCCGGTTGATACGAAATTTTCTCGGCAACCATGATTCTAATAGGAACATCCTCGGTATCCTCCTCGGAATCGGTTTCAAAAACATGGGGATCGACTTGAATTTCGTGAGAGAACTTTTTTTGCATTCTAAAATAATCAACAAGCCGCCTGCCGATTAACTGTTCCGCAAAAGAGAGGAAGCTTCCTTTTTCTATTTCAAAGCTTTTTACAGCCTCTGAAAAAGCGGCGAGTGCAACAGAATATTCGTCATCAGAAACTGTAATATACCTTTTTGTGTGCTTATACGCACAGCCTAGTATAAATTTTTTATGCTCTGAAATAAATCTGTCCAGCTTTTCGGGATTATTTTTGATTTCCATTAACTCTGAGTCTATTTCTCGCAAAACATCACCCCCTAAACTGATTGTACAATATAAATTCGTTATTGTCTATATGAAATTTTGGGATATAAATGCAATAAACAGTAAAAAATATATTAGTTTTATAATAATATAAGATAAAATGCTGATTTTTCATTTAACACTTGACAAAATAAAAAATTATATATATACTATCCACATCAGCAAAGGTGCTGTGGATTAAATAAATCCACAGCACCTGTTTATATTTACACAACGGCGTGTAGGCTCATTTTGATGAGTATACACGTCGATTTTTATTTTAATAAAATTATGGAGGTTATTAAAATGGCAATTAACACATTATGGGTACTGCTTGGTACGTCTCTTGTATTCTTTATGCAGGCAGGTTTTGCGATGGTTGAAACAGGTTTTACAAGAGCAAAGAATGCAGGCAATATTATTATGAAAAATCTGATGGACTTTGCAACAGGTTCTATAGTATATTGGTTGATCGGTTTTGGAATTATGTATGGTGAAACTGAACTGATTGATGGCTTTATGGGGAATATTTCACCGGTTACCGGAGCAAACAGTGACTGGACATCGTTGATATTTCAAACTGTTTTTTGTGCAACTGCTGCTACAATAGTTTCGGGTGCAATGGCAGAAAGAACAAAATTCAAATCATATCTTGCTTATTCGGTTATAATAAGCGCTGTTGTTTATCCGATATCGGGGCATTGGATTTGGGGCGGTGGTTGGCTTTCAACGCTTGGAACGGCAGATGGTGCTTTGTCAGGACTTTCAAGTTACGGATTCCATGATTACGCAGGTTCAACGGCTGTTCATATGGTTGGCGGTATTTCAGCACTTATCGGAGCTAAAATACTCGGACCACGTATTGGAAAATATGGCAAGGACGGAAAACCCCGTGCTATTCCGGGACACAGTCTTACACTCGGTGCACTTGGTGTATTTATCCTCTGGTTTGGCTGGTTCGGCTTTAACCCTGCTTCATCTCTTGCCATTGAAGGATTGGAATCCAATGTATCAAGAGTTTTTGTTACCACAAATATAGCTGCTGCCGTTTCTACTGTTGTAGCCATGATAATAACCTGGGTTAGGTATAAAAAGCCTGATGTTTCAATGACGCTTAATGGATCATTAGCCGGACTTGTTTCAATTACAGCAGGCTGTTCTACGGTTACAATTTCAGGTGCGGCAATTATCGGTATAATCGCCGGATTTGTTGTAGTTTATGGAATTGAATTTATTGACAAGGTGCTTAAAATAGACGATCCTGTCGGTGCAATTGGTGTACACGGTTTATGTGGAGCAATCGGAACTGCACTTGTTGGTGTTTTTTCATATTTTGATCCTTATACAAATACGGAAATACTTTCCAAAGGTAATGGGCTCGGTTTGTTATACGGAGGAGGTTTCGGACAGCTTATAACACAAATAATCGGTGTGTTTGCTGTAGCAGCATGGGTTGCAGTAACAATGATCGTATCATTTTTATTGATTAAAAGATTTTTGGGACTTAGGGTTTCTGTTCATGAGGAAACTGTTGGTCTTGACATTGAGGAACACGGACTTGTCAGTTCTTATGCAGATTTTATGCCTGCTATTGCTGTGAGTATGGCTTCAGAAGAAATCGAATCTACCGTTATCGGAAAAACCAATATCGATGAAGCAATACCTGTTACCCTTAAATCAAATAGTATCCCCGCCGCTTCTGATGTGAAAATGACAAAGATAGAAATCATCTGCAAGCAAAGCAGATTTGAAACGCTTAAAGAAGCAATGTTCGAAATCGGTATAACCGGAATGACAGTTACTAATGTTCTGGGTTGCGGAATACAGAGAGGCAGTCCAGAGTATTACAGAGGTGTTGAACTCGAAACAAATTTATTGCCTAAAATTCAGACAGAGATTGTTGTTTGTAAGGTTCCTGTCAGGACGGTTATTGAAACAGCCAAAAAAGTATTATATACAGGTCGTATAGGTGATGGTAAAATTTTTGTTTATGATGTGGAAAACGTCATAAAAGTACGTACAGGCGAAGAAGGCTATGATGCTTTACAGGATGTTGAATAAAAAAAGGGGGTACGATTTATGATCGTACCCTACTTTAATTATAAATAATCAAACCACATAAATAAGAAATAGAATTTAAAGAAAAAGATATCAACAATGCTTTTGGTATTTTAAAATCACAAAGTTTATTATAAATATAAGCTTCAATTAAAACAACTATTGTTTCAAGAACTATAACCGTATGATAATAATATCCGATGCCAAAAAACTTTACGCTGAACATTAATAACAGGTTTATAGCAGGATTTGTAAGCAAATTGCAAAGCAAGCAGTAGTAAATATATTCCTTTTTTCTGAAAAAAAGAAATATAATAGTTCCTTCTACAATAATTGAAAAGCCCAGAGGAACGGAATAAACCGTTCCTCTATTAATAAAACTATATATTACTGCCTGTATACGAGATAATTCTTTCTACATTATAACCTGCGTCGGTAAGGAGCTGGACAATTCCGTCCTCACCTAACATATGACCCTCTCCGACAACATAGAAAACTTCCATGTCATCTGCAAGATATTCCTCAGCAGTATCGAACATTCCGATATTTCTATCGATTATCATGGCCTTATTATATTCATTAATGAGTAATAATTCTTCTTTTGAATAATAACCGGCAGGAGGTTCACCCAGCAGCATTTCTTCAAGGTAATCGATATCACCGGATTTCCATGCTTCATAGGTATTATAAATATTTTGAGTATAATCTTCAATGGTATAATTAATCGTATCAGAAAGCATGAACTCCTGAAGTTCTGCCGAAAAATTCAAAAACATATTATACTGAAATTCCAACGATTCAATTTCCAGTATTTCTTTGTCGTCCTCGTCCGCAAGGTCCATAAAATATGAATCCAAGCCGTAATCAAAAGTAAGCTCGCATTCTGACCTGTAAATCTCATCTATGAGCATATACCACATTATGGGTTTATAATAAATAAACGACTCAACCCTTTGTTTTCCGTATTTTTCCTCCAATATTTTTAACGCTTCTTCAAAAACCTCTGAAGGAATATGGTCATCTATAGTGCTGCCGTCTTTGTAGAGCATTGATTGATAAAATTTGTTATAATCAAAATCCGCGTTCTCGACATCACATTCAACAGCCAAAGCATCACTCGCTTCAAAAGCAGACATAATTACATCGGGCAGCGGATAAGCACTTTCATCAGCAACATGAATCGAACCGAAAAGCCAAATTACACCGTCACTGTCGTCACTTGTAACTTTCCAAAATAAAGGCGTGGATGCATTGATATTAATTTCCGAGGATATATCTGAATTGTCATATGTATTTTCATCCGATATATCTGATGAGCTTGTGTCCAAATAAACGTATCTTGCATACTTACAAGAGGAAAGACCAAAAATCAATATAAAAACCATTAATAGACAAAGCAGCTTCTTCATAAAAAACCCCTCTTGTTGTTAAATAAATTTCTATGCCATTTTGGCAAGCATTTCTTTTGTGACTTCGCACATCGTTTTTTGTCCTGCAAGCACTCTTTCAATTTCTTCACAAACATGTTGACCAATTTTTTTAAGCCCGTTGTTCGCCTGACCTGCAAGGTGAGGAGTCATAATGCAGTTTCGTATACTACGTAAAGGATGATCGACTGCCGGTGGTTCGGGGTCTGTAACATCAAGGCACGCATATTTTAGGTTTCCTGCCTTCATATGCTCGTATAAAGCTTGTTCGTCAATTAAGGACCCTCTTGCGGTGTTAATAAGTACAGCATCCTTTTTCATCATTGCTAGAGTTTCTTTATTAAACATATGATATGTCTCTGGTATTGAGGGTGCGTGTATTGAAATTATGTCACTTGTTTTTAAAAGTTCTTCGAAAGTAACCTTTCTTGCTCCCATTTCTACCGCTTTTTCTTCACTCACAAAAGGATCATAAAGAATAATATCCACGTTGAACGCGTGCATCAATTCAATGTAATGCCTGCCTGCCCAACCGCCACTGACAACTCCGATAGTAAGGTCATATAATTCTCTTATGTTTTCCTTACCCTCTGCCCAGCCACCATTGTGTATGTTTTCGTTGAGAGTAAAAAAGTTCTTTGATGCAGCTATTGTAAACCCGAGAGCAGTTTCTGAAACACCTGTACTGAGTACATTTGCAGCACTGCATACTCTAATACCCTTCTCCCACAAAGCGTCTGAAACAATCGGTTTTACACTACCTGCTGCATGAATAACGAGTTTCAGGTCGGGGCAAACCTCCAGTATATCCTCATCAATGGCTTCATTTCCCCATGAGGTTACCGCAATAGTTGCACCGGCAATAACTTTTTTAACACTTTCCTTGTCTGTTCCGCCGTTATTTATTACCACTTCTCCGATTTTTTCAAGTCGTTTTATAGACTTTTCGTTAATAACCATATTCCTGCAGCCGTTGTTTAAAATCAATGCAATTTTTTCCATTAATATTTACCTTTCTGGATGTACTTTCCTTGTATTTATCGACCAATTTCTATGCTTATCTCAATTAATTATTTTTTCGTGAATCCATTTATCAGCAATCACAGCGGCTTGTTTGGGTGTAAGGATTGAGGTATCAAGAAGTGTAATATTGGGAGTTGTTTTACTTGCGTTTTCCTTTAACCAACGGTTGAAGTCTGTTGAGCTTTTCACCCAATTATCATCGGTTACACCTCTGCCGATTTGCATACGCCGCACAAGTTGATTTTCATCGCAAACAACGGCAAGATAATGAATATTCGTAAATAAACTTCGTGTGTCACTTCTTTCGAACTGTTCCGGAGTAGCGCATCCACAAAGAACGACCGGTTTCCCGATTTGCGATATGTTTGCGCACACACGCATCCAAAGTTCACGGTAAGCACGATAATCATCTTCTGGAGTATTAAATACATCGTTCCAGAGGAGATCGCTTTCCATAACGATATAATTTGTTTCGTTTTGAAAAAGTAATTCGGACATAGTTGACTTACCGACACAACTTGCTCCAGTAATTATAAATAGTGGTTGTTTTTTTGTTGGATTCATCTGTTTATTACTCTCCTTCTCTTTATAGCTTCCATATGTTATACGATTTGTGAATTCGTAATTTGAATTTGATTCAATAAAAATCTTTATCAAAGAAAATAATTATCGTATCCGTTCTGCCCGAAAAGTAAACCGCTTTTTTTATAAAAGTTCTCGTTAAGTGTAAAAACACCGTTCTTTTCAGGTGGGCAGGATAACCCTTCTGGCAATAATTTCTTAAGGCTCTCCCAGTTTACATAATTCTGATGCCCGTTTACTTCAAGACATCCGACTTTCATACCCTCCAACGCACCGATTCTTGCTGCAAACTGTTTATTCCACTCAACAAGCAGCGGATTAACGGTAAGATCGGCACAGATAGCCTGACCGCCTGCGGCGTGAATTGCTTCTGCCATGCGAAAGGAAACCGACATTGTTTTGGCGATCGGCTTTAAGGCTACTGCTTTATAACCGAGAGAAAGACGATATTTAACATCATCAAGGCTGTGTGCCGATTCATCTGCATTAATTGTTATCGGCAAATCGCCAACATATATTTCGTTTTGAGCGTCAAACGGCTCTTCGAGCAAAGCTATTTTATCTAAAGCTCCTATTTTTTCAGCATGTTCCAGAAGTTCGCAAAGCCGCTCCTTACTGTCATATCTTCCGTTAGCGTCAAGATAATACAAGATTTTTCCACTCTTAGTAAGATTTGTCGTATATTGCGAAGCTATATTATGTATTTCGCTCATCCGTGCCTTATCCCATTCGAGCATTGAACGCATATCTTCTTCGTGAGTTAGGTTTATACCTGTTGCTTTACCTATTTTTATCTTTAAAAGTGCTGTTCCGCTGTCAAGTGTTTGCTTAAGCTGTTCTTTTGTAACGGCATAACTGATAAGTGGAATATGTGCCAGTTTTTCATGGCGTGAGGATAAAGCCTTTTTAGCGTAATCGGGAATGATTCCGTCAAAAGTTGTGACAGAATTTTCTTTTGCGTAAAGCGTCCATAACGCATAATCGATGCCGACCAAAGAGTTAAGTACAAAGGTCTCTAAAACCTTCCTGCCGCATATCCTTTCGGCATATTTACACAGTTCGGGTACAATTGAAGCAATAACAATGTCGGGAGAAGAAAACTCTGTATTCTCCAGCATTTTCAAGGCTCTGTTTGTTACAAGCATCATCATTGCACTTGATGCAACCGGTGGATTATCACCAAATACAGCTCCATCAGACCATAAAACACTCTCTACCGTAGGACAAACAGCAGTAAAATTATAACTTTTTATTCTGACAACCGTTTGCCAGAGCTCGTTAAGGTATCTGCCTTTGAAACCAAATGGCGAAATAAGTTTTTCACGAGTAAAATCAAGCTCACAACTTTTTATTCTAATTTTTTTGCTCATTATATATTTTATTCCTTATTCAATATTTCTATTGCTTTATCCGGTACATATCCTGTGAGCGGTCTTTTATATTTTATAAGCTCTCTCACAAAAGTTGAGCTTATAAATTCATATTCTTTTTTTGCAGGCAGGATAATGCTTTCTGCATCCGCAAGTTCTCTGTTTATCTCAAAAAGTATCCGCTCGTATTCGAAGTCAAGAGTGTTTCTTGCTCCTCTGACTATTACAGGATTTTCTGTCTGTAAAACTAAATCGGCAAGAAGACCGTTCCATAACCTTACAGTTATATTCGCATTATGCGAAAAGCATGCTTTTACCGACAAAAATCGCTTTTCTGTGTTAAATAAAAAGCGTTTTTCGGTATTATCAAGCACCGCAACAATAACTCTTGGAAAGAGTTCGCTTGCACGTTTAATTAAATCAAAATGACCAGTTGTTATCGGATCATAGCTGCCTGTTACAATAGCTGTTTTCATGCAGGTACTCCTCTCGTATTATTTATGCTAAACGGATTATTGAAATATAGGTTCTTCCATATTTATATAACTTTTGTTCTTTACCGTCAATCGGCTCGGGAACACCATCCTCTTCGCTCTCGCAGACAATTATTGCATCCTTTGCCAATATTTCTGAGGTATAAAGTCGTTTAAGCACTTCGTCAATAAAGCCTGCCTTATATGGCGGATCAAGAAAAACAAGCCCAAACGCTTCTTTTCCTTTTACACCTTTTAGATATTCCTTCCAATCAGCGGTAGCTATACGGCATTTTTCCATTAACTTTGTTTTTGTTGCATTTGATTTTATTATATCGGTTGCAGAGCGGTTTGCATCAACAATGACCGCATTTTTTGCACCTCTTGACAAAGCCTCTAGTGAGAGCTGACCGCTTCCGCCGAATAAATCGAGTATGCTCCTGTCGTGCAAATCAAATTGTATAGCAGAAAAAACTGCTTCCTTGACTATTTCGGATGTAGGTCTGGTATCATCACCCGAAAGTGTGACTAATTTCGTTCCCTTTGCTGTACCTGTTATAATTCTCATATTAACCTCCACGCCCAGAAGGGCACAAATAATAATGCAAAATTAGTGGAGGTACGCGCCAATGTAACTCCATTTCTTATATTTTTCACGCTATTTAATCGATTTACCAAAAAAATACTTGTTGGTAAACACTCCTTATATTATTTTTGGGCTTTGTTGAGTTCTTTAAATATTTCGGAAGCGAGATATTTATTAATTCCCTTAACTTCCGCAATTTGTTCTGCTGTTGCATTTTTAAGTGCTATATAACTGCCGAAATACTCTAACAACGCATTTGCTTTTTCGTCGCCTACACCCTTAATCTTGGTGAGTGAGCTTGTTTTTACCGTTCTTCTGCGTTGCATATCCATTCTTGTTAACGCATAACGGTGAACTTCCTCTTGTATTTTATAAACAAAAACAAAAATATCCTGTCGTTTGTTTAAGGATAATTCGCCATTTCCGTCTGTAAGCGTTCTTGTTTTGTGATGCTCGTCCTTTACCATTCCGAAAATAGCAATATCAAGTCCGTACCCATCAAGTACTTCCTTTGCAACCGAGACTTGACCTACTCCACCGTCCATCAGTATAAGATCGGGGTATTCCCAGCCTTCTTCATCTGCCTGATGTGAAAAACGACGGGTTAAAGCCTCTCTCAACGAACCGTAATCGTCCTGTCCAACCGTGCTTTTTATATTAAACGAACGATATTTTTTCTTTACAAAACGCCCTCGCTCCAGCACAACCATTCCGCAGGTGGTATGCTCTGCACCGCTGTTAGAAATATCATAGGCTTCAATGCGGTCTGGCAATAAACCTAATTGTAGAAACTCCGCAAACGAAACCAAAAAATCATTGTGCTTATCTTCTTCGGCACGTCTGTGCAACAACAGCTGCTTGGCGTTTTCACTTGCTCTGCCTGTCAGCGCTTTCATTTCTCCACGCTGGGGTGTTGTAATACTAACCTTTAAGCCTGCACTTGAAGTCAGCCATTCGGAAATAAGGCTTCTGTCTTCACCCAGTAAGTCGTAATCTATATATATTCTTTTCGGAATGAACTCTCTTAATTCATAAAAACGTTGTATAAATGCAGCGACCGATCCGCTGTTTAATATCTCGTCCGCACCGAAGAAAAAGCTCTCACGGTCAATAATTACACCACCTCTGACAAAAAACACAACTAAAGCACTACCCAGATCGTCTGCATATATTCCAAATACATCCGCTTCTGTTTGAGGTGACGCAACAATCTGCTGCTTATCCTTTATTTTCTGTAATGACCGTATGCGATCGCGATATCTTGCCGCTCGTTCAAAAAGCATCTGCTCGGATGCTTCTTCCATTTTTTCTTCAAGTTTCTTTATCAAAGCTCCGTAATCACCGCGAAGATAATGTAAGGCTTCCTCATTGAGCTCATTATATTCTGCTTCTGTAATATTTCCTTCAACACAGGGACCGATACATTGCTTAATATGATAATTTAGGCAAGGACGACCTTTTCCGATTTCTTTTGGAAACTCACGTTTACAGTTTGGCAAAAGGAAGGTTTTTTGCACAGTTTCTATTATATTTCTAGCTACTCCGACAGAAGAAAATGGTCCGAAATATCTATCCTTTGTATTTGTACGTCTGTGACAATAATCAATTTTCGGATAAGGCTCAGAGGTAACTACTATATACGGATAAGCCAGGCTGTCCTTTAGTTTTATATTATATCGGGGCATATGCTGCTTGATAAACTGGTTTTCCAAAATCAGAGCCTCTAGCTCTGTTTTTGTATGATAAATTTCAAAATCATAAACGGAGTTAACCATTTTAAGCGTTTTGCCGAAATGATTCTGATATTGTGCAAAATAGCTGGTAACCCTGTTTTTTAACGCTTTTGATTTGCCGACATAAATTATCTTGCCGACACGATTTTTCATTATATAAACTCCCGGTGTTGCCGGAAGTAATTTTGCTTTTTCGAATAATTCTTCTTTAGTCATAAGAAATCACCCTTGGGTATTTACAAAAAATCGCCCTGAACTCATAATATACGATGAGCCCAAGGCTTAATTTCTTTGATAACAATCAGATAGCTGTGTTCCATTTGACAAGAACACAGACGAAAAGACATAGATTGATTTTTTAGTCGTTAAATCCCTTTACAACAAGATCGACTAACGCATCAACTGCCTCCTGTTCGTCGACTCCATCTGCAAGAATAGAAATAATATCACCCTTAGCAATTCCGAGTGAAAGTACGCCAAGCAAGCTCTTTGCATTAGCGCGTCTATCGCTGTTCTCTATCCAAATTGAGCTCTTGAAACAATTAGCTTTTTGTATAAAATAGGTAGCCGGTCTTGCGTGCAATCCGACTGTGTTTTGTATTGTTACATTCTTTGTTAGCATAGATTATATACCCCCAATGATATTAATATAGATTATATCAAAATATTACACTTAAATCAATAGACAACAGATGTATGTTTAAACGAAAATATCGAAGTTACTTGATTTTTTTCTGTACAATTATACTAATCAACCGACAAAATAGTTATTTCAAATACAGCAGTTGATGTAAAAATACTATATGTTTTACCGGGAGCAATTAGAATATTACCATTTAAAAATACTCCGGTATCACTCTTAAAACCTCCTGCAATCGCTTTTACAGTTACATCAAACAATCCGTCCTTCTCGATTAGCATTTCTTTTCCATCAATAGTATATTCAATAACTTTACTTCTTTCTGAATTAACTTTAATTATTCGCCCCATAGAGGCACCGCTATCTTTTTCCGATATAACCGTGTCTAATGTTAAATAAGAAAGACGAATGCTGTCAACCTGTTTAATCCCAAATGTATAGACTATCTCATTGCTCTTGACAGGATTTAAAAGTTCTTCTATATTATTTCTAAAAAGCACCCCAGCTATAAGTGCTATAAGTAATACAATTATTATTATATCTAGTATATTAAAGCGAATTCTTTTTTCTGCTATCATGCTAACCTCCACGCCCTGCCAGGGATAAACAATAATATAAAATTTGTGAAGGTACGCACTGATGTCCCTTTATTTCTTATATTCTTCATGCTAATCCACCTCTTTTACGCTAACAGCCGTTATAGTTGCAACACCGTAAAAATCGGGAAGTCTTAACACAATTTGCTCGCCCGCTCTGAGCGGCTGATCACCGATTGAATAAAAACCATTGTCATATATAGCGTTTACATAAATTGTAGCTTTTACTGTGTTGTATTCGCTTGAGATATGAGAAACATATTCTCCGAGATCAGATGTTTTGTTTAAAGTTTGTATAATTTTATTTTCGTTAAGTGCTGTCGAGATTCTTCCCATTGATTCGCCGTTATCAGAAAGAAAATCCTCGCCAATTGTTATATTTGATGCAATATTTTTATCAACAAAATCAAAAATTACCTTATATTCTACCTGGGAAGTAATAACTTCTTTAGGTTTAAATGTATAGAAAAAACCCGCACCCATCGAACCAAAAACAAGAAGAATAATAATTATATCAAAAAGCAAGCCTTGTACCGGCTTTTTTTCTTTAGATGCCTTCATCGCTGGTATTTCCCTCCCTTAAATAAACACTTCTTTCGTGAACATTTTTAATCGCAGATACCATGCCGCAGACGATCCAAAACAGCATATAAATCCTTAAATATTCCCACATATCATATCCTATTCCAAGTATGAGAAACATAATAATAACTGCGGTAAATGCTGCTGAAATATAATTAATTTTGATATTGTTACATTTGAAATTGCAATAAAAAACTCTCTGAAGTATAAAAAACACCGCTAAAACAAATACCGCTAAGAAGAATATTCCTCCCTGCGTCAATAATTTCTCGTATAACCCAAGAGAATTAATATTATTATTTGCGCCTATCCTATTCAAGCCCGAAATCAACATTTGATCGCCCATTCCGATTCCGGATAATAGGAAGGTGAAAATTAATCTTCCTATATCGTTATTTACTGCATTTACTGAGTTTATGATGTAAATCTTGTTCATAAACGGAATAAAAGGCAACAGGAAATATACTGCCCAGAAAATGAAAGCAAAAATTGCAAAGATTGTAATTGGCTTTTTGAAAGCAAAAACCGAATATATAAATACAGCTATAAATGCGCTTGTGAAAATTATACTGTCCTCTTTTATAATTATACATACAACTGTCATTACTATAAGCACAAGAAGTCCGGCTTTTTCACTCCTGCGTTTCCTTATTTTAAATAATGCTAGGCAGATTGGAATAAGCATTACTAAAAAATATCCAAAGCTGTCTATATTTATAAGCGATGAATCGAGTGAATATAATAAAGAATCTAAAAATATATTATCAGAGTCGCTTGTAATATGGTGCAAAATAAACAACAGACAACCTGCAACAGCTCCCAGACATACGCTGTAAAGTGATTTCCTTATTAATTGTTCGGATACTATAAGGTTGGATATCAAGAAATAAACGAAAAGATAGCAGACTAAATATAATGCCCGAACCTGCCCTCCGTTGCCGCTAAATAACCCTACAGCAATGATATATAACATAAATAGCAAAACAAATATGTCAGCAGTTTTAAACCGCAGATTACGTTTTGCTCTTAGAACTTTCAAAATAAAGCTGATAGATGATGAAATTAATAAAATAGCTAGTAATTTAACCGATGCTAACGGGTAAAGCAATATTGTAAGCAATAAACCGAACTCGGGTGCAAATAAAACCGTAGCACATAATACTGTTATTAAAATAGATAATATTATACTTGATAGACTGATGAATATTGTGGAAACCCCAAGGATTGTACCTAATACAAATGCAAAAGTTCCATAACTTTGCGGTTTTTTTTGCTCCTTAAGATACATTTCGTTTATACCGAGTATATTTATAAAAACAAGGCGAAAAAATCTGCTCACTTTTAATGTAGTAACTAAGCTTTTACCGGAAAAAAGCATTGGTGTTCCTATAATAATTAAAATTGCTGACCAAATAAGCTCGTTATCATTCGGTATTGTTGTAATATAAGAAAACTTTTTTGCAAGGTAGATTCCGGTACCATATACACCAATTATACAGAAGAGAATTCCATAAAATCTTATCGCAGCTGATAACAGCATATTAATTATTCGGCGATAATATTTTACGATATGGCTTTTTTCTACGCCATTGGAAATAAATACTTTAGCTGGACGTATCAATCGTTTTTCTGTATTTATCTTCGAAAATATTCTTCCGATAAAACCATTTTTAAAAAATATATCCGTTTCGTCACTTCCACAAAAAATCAGGTAGAATATACTGCCCGAAAAAAATTTGACAAAGCGGTCGGAAAACTTATTTAAGCAGGAGAAAATAAGGCTCTCTCTTATAAGCCTTTTAAAGAAGGTGCCCTTAAATTGTTTTGTACTTCTGACCGTATTCCCCATAACGCTCCTGTCACCAGACATCGTTCCGGTTATAATTTTAATTAATTAAGAAGGTCAGGCCTTTTTTTACGTGTACGCTCTTCCGCTTGGATGCTTTTCCACTCCACCTGCTTAGCGTGGTGTCCGTTAATCAATACCTCCGGCACTTCTTTGCCCTCGAATACTCGTGGACGTGTGTATTGAGGATGCTCTAAAAGACCATCTTGCAGGCTCTCGTTCTCGTAACATTCCGAAGAGGGTAAAACACCCTTGACAAGTCTTGAAACCGCATCCACAACAATTGCCGCAGGCAGCTCTCCGCCTGTAAGAACATAATCACCGACAGAAATTTCTTCGTCGATTTCAAGCTCAATTATCCGTTCGTCAATTCCCTCGTAATGTCCGCAAAGTAAAATAAGATTATCGTATTCGGATAGCTCACGTACTTTTTGTTGATCAAACACTTTTCCCTGCGGCGACATATAGATAACACGGGTTTTTCCTTCCGGCAGTTTTTCTTTTACCGCACGAATACAGTCAATAACAGGCTGACAAGCCATAATCATCCCGTAACCTCCGCCATAAGGAGTATCGTCAACACGGCGGTGTTTATCCTTGGTGTAATCTCTTATGTTGGTACAGTTAATTTCTATCAATCCTGCAGAAACGGCTCTGCCCAGAATACTGCTCGCGAATACACCCTCGAGCATATCAGGAAAAAGTGTTAAAACCTCAAAACGCAAAATTTTTCCTCACTTAACATTTTAAAATAGTTTCTATTTAGTCTCAAGTCCCTCGATAAGTTTAACCTTTAATCCTGTTTCAATATTGATTTCTTTAATAAACTCATCATTATCGGGAACAAGATAATCATTTTTTTCACCTTTAATAAAATAGTAATTACATTTGACTCCCTCGTCAATACGCTCGAGAATACCTATTTGTTCACCTGTTTCCAAATCGAAAACAGGCAGAGAAATAAGATCGTCGTTATAATAAACGCCTTCATCAAGCTTAACATCGTTTCGGTCAAAATAAACCGTTCTGCCGGTGAGCGATCCTGCAATCCCTCTGTCCTCATAACCTTCAAAAAGAATAGCCGGTATTGTCGGACGGTATTGCTTGACGGTTAAAAACCGTTCTCCGTTCTCATCAAGATAAAAGCGTTTTACACCGATGAGGAAATCCGGGCTGTCGCACCAACAATCGAAGTGCACCTCGCCTTTTATTCCCCTCGGTGAATTAAGTCTGCCTGCCTGTAAATAACGCTTCATCAGATAATATCGACTATAACGCGCTTGTTTTCCTTGATAGCGGCTGCTTTCATTACTGTGCGGATGCTCTTGGCAATTTTTCCGCCCCTGCCAATAACCTTACCCATGTCTTCCTTAGCAACCGAAAGTTCAAGTATACTGGTATCACCGCTGGTCTTTTCAACAACAACAACCTCATCGGGTTTGTCGACAATCGATTTGGCGATATCGATAAGAATTTGTTTCATTAATATCTCCTTTTTTATACGCAAAAAATTTAAATATTTTTTGCAAACAAAATGCCTGTTATACTATTTCGAATTAGATAACGCCATTCTTTTTAAGCAAAGCTCTTACTGTATCGGTAGGTTGTGCACCTTTGGATATCCAGTCTTTAGCTTTTTCAGCGTCAACCTTTACTTCTGCCGGGTTAGTCATAGGATTGTAATATCCAAGCTCCTCGATAAATCTACCGTCTCTCGGATAACGTGAATCCGCTACTACTATTCTGTAGAATGGAGCCTTCTTTGCGCCCATCCTTCTGAGTCTGATTTTTACTGCCATCTGTTTGTCCTCCAAAAAATAATGTATATTTGTTTTTTATATTAAAGAGATAGTTTTTCTCTTTTATATCATGAAATTTAAATTACAATGCCGACAATTTGTAATTGAATTTAATATATATCATGGTCGGCTATTTTAAAATGGCAGTTTAAACTTGCCCTTTTTAAAGCCTTTATTGCTTGTAAATTGCTTCATCAATACCTTAGTCTGCTCATACTGCTTAAGTAACCTGTTAATTTCCTCAACAGAAGTTCCGCTACCTGAAGCAATTCTCTTTTTTCTTGAGGAATTCAAAACATCGGGGTGATTACGCTCGCGAGGTGTCATTGAAAGTATGATTGCCTCGGTTCTGGCCATTGCACGCTCGTCTATCTTAGCATTTCCGAGCTGTGAAGGTTTGATTCCGGGCATCATTCCCAAGAGAGATTCCATTGAACCCATATTTTTAAGCTGTCCAAGCTGGTCAAGGAAATCCACTAGGGTAAAGGACTGCTCACGGAATTTACGCTCCATCTCCGCAGCTTTTTTCTCGTCAAAAGCCTGTTCAGCTTTTTCAATCAACGATAATACGTCACCCATTCCGAGAATACGGGACGCCATTCGCTCGGGATAAAAAGGCTCAATAGTGTCAAGCTTTTCACCCATACCGATAAACTTAATCGGTTTTCCTGTAACATGACGAACCGAGAGTGCGGCACCACCTCTGGTATCGCCATCCATTTTTGTTAAAATTACACCTGTAATGTCCAAAAGATTGTTAAAGCTCTCGGCAACATTAACAGCATCTTGTCCTGTCATTGCATCAACAACCAAAAGAATTTCGGTTGGGCTGGTAGCCTCTTTTATATTTTTTATCTCGTTCATCATAACTTCGTCGATATGCAGTCTGCCTGCTGTATCGATGAAAACCAGATCGTGACCGTATTTTATCGCAAATTTTATTGCTTCATTTGCTGTTTCAACAGGGTTTGCCGTTCCACGCTCAAACACGGGAACACCTACCTGCTCCGCAACTACCTGTAGCTGCTTGATCGCAGCAGGACGGTAAATATCGCAGGCTACCAAAAGCGGACTCTTTCCCTGTTTTTTATATAACTTAGCTAGTTTTGCTGTGTGTGTGGTTTTACCCGAACCTTGAAGACCGCACATCAGAACTACCGTCGGTGGCTTTGCAGAAATATTCAATTTGGAATTGATTCCGCCCATGAGATCAGTCAATTCCTCGTTTACTATTTTAACTATCTGCTGAGCCGGAACGAGGCTTTCCAAAACCTGACTTCCAACAGCACGTTCTGTTACTTTATTAATGAATTCCTTGACAACCTTGAAGTTTACGTCCGCCTCTAGTAATGCTAGCTTTATTTCACGCATACCAACCTTAACATCAGCTTCGGTGAGCTTGCCTTTGTTTTTAAACTTCTTGAATGCCTCGGACATCTTGTCTACTAAGCTCTGAAACATATAACCTCCACACCCTGCCGGGCATAAAAATAGTACTCCTAAATATTCAGGAACAGCTTACTATAATTTCACTTGCAAGTTCTTTTATCTTTTCGTTATCAGTTAATTCAATTATACGATGTGCAGTTTCACTTATAAATACGTTCTTTTTTATTAAGCCGAGTTTGTCCTCAAAATCAAAGAGCGCTTCCTCGCCATGCTTAATGTTATCCCGTACACCCTGTCTTGTTATACCAAGATTCTCGGCTATCTCCGCAAGTGAAAAATCTTCGTAATAATACAGCTCAAGAACCTCACGCTGACGTGTTGATAAAACACCTGCATAGAAATCTATCAGCTTACATATTACTGCACGCTTATCGTCCATAATAGTTCCTTCTTGCGAAAGTAAATTAAACGCCTGTAAAGAAAAAAACTTTACAGGCGTTATTATATATACTTTTTTGTAGTTTGTCAATAGTTTTTCATTTTTATTTTTATCTTAGATACACCATTTTCAGATAAAATTGTTGCTTCCGTTCCCTCTCCGCAAGCACCACACAGAATTTCACCAGAGAGCAGATCCTCTGCTTTACGTAAAAGCTGTTGCCTTATTGCTCTTGCTCCTTTACCTGCAAGCTCCTTCGAATCAAGTGCGTTATCAATAAAGCTACCCTCAAAGGTAATCTTTATTCCCTTATCCGCAATGCGTTTTGCCAATTCTTCAAGTTGAATCCTTGCAATCTCTTTTAATTCGTTTAATGAGAGTCTATCGAATACAACCGTTTCATCAATTCGATCAATTAATTCCGCAGGAAGTATTTTTTTTACTGTATCAATTATACGAGCATGTTCGTTTACAGTCGTTTCACCTGAAAAACCGATGTTGCGTGAATCAAAATTCGAAAACCCGATGTTTGAGGTCATTATAATAAAAACATTCTTAAATAATACTTTTAAACCATTCGAATCGGTCAGAACCGCGTCATCGAGTATTTGTAACAGTAAATTCAATATGTCTGGATGTGCTTTTTCAATTTCGTCAAGTAAAAGCAATGAATAAGGCGAACGGCGTATTCGTTCGGTCAAAGCTCCTCCCTCTCCGAATCCTACATACCCGGGAGGGGCACCAATAAGCTTGGAAACACTGTGCTTTTCCATATATTCGCTCATATCCAGTTTTATCAGTGCATCTTCTCTGTCAAAAATCAATTGTGACAACACTTTTGCTGTTTCGGTTTTGCCGACACCGCTAGGTCCCAAAAAAAGAAAAGAACCACTTGGACGATGTGTATCCCGCAGACCAGCACGAGTACGACGTACAGCTCTGCAAATGGTAGAAATTGCTTCTTTTTGTCCTACGATAGATTTGCGGATTTCGTCTTCAAGATATAAAAAGCGTTCACTCTCGCTCTTTGTCAAAACAGCAAGCGGAATTCCCGTTTGTTCTTGAGCAACCATCGCAACATCGTTGGCAGTAATGTTTATCTGTTGCTCGGAAAAGCTGCGTGTCAGCTTTTTCTTAGCAGCCGCTTCGTCAATAAGATCAATTGCCTTATCGGGAAGAAAACGGTCGCTGATATACCGTGCTGAAAGAGTAACAGCAGTCTTTAATGCATCGCTGTTTATGTTTACATTATGATAAATCTCGTATTTTTTCTTTAACCCTTCGAGTATGGATAGACATTCCTCCTCGGTAGGTTCTTTTATATAGACAGGTTGAAAACGACGCTCTAAAGCACTGTCCTTTTCAATTGACTTTTTATATTCTTTTAATGTTGTCGCTCCGATAAGTCGTATCTCGCCTCTTGCTAGAGCGGGTTTTAAAATATTGGATGCGTCAATCGCACCCTCTGCTGCACCTGCACCTACAATAGTGTGTAGCTCGTCAATAAACAGAATCACGTCATCAGCTTCACTTACTTCGGTAATTATACTTTTAATTTTTTCCTCGAATTCACCTCTGTATTTTGTTCCAGCTACCAGCGTTGACATATCAAGTGCCATTATTCGCTTATCAGCAAGCTCCTCGGGTATGTCTCCATTTGCAATTCTGCTTGCAACCGACTCTACTACCGCAGTTTTGCCAACACCTGCTTCACCTATTAAGCAGGGATTATTCTTGCTGCGACGCAGTAAGATGCCAATTAACCGTTCTTCTTCTTTTTCTCTTCCTATTACAGGATCGATTTTGCCTGAAAGAGCTTTTTCTGTTAAATTTATTGCATTTTTATCTAAGTTCGGTGTGTTCTTTTTTGTGGGAATTTCCTCCACCTCTGCTGTAGCTTCTTCATATACTCTGCAAAACATTCCGTCAAGACAGGTACAAAGTGCTGGAATATCTACTCCAACAGCTTCAACTAATCTTGTTCCTACGCAATCTTCCTTTAATAATGCCAAAAGGATATGCTCTGTTCCGATAAAATTATAGAGAGCGCTTTTTACCTGCGTAGATGAACTCATAAGTATTTTTTTACAGGTTGGTGTCATATCTTCAGTCGATAGATTGCTTCTGCAACCCATTCCTACCAGCTCTATTATACGTGTTTTTGTGTCCGCAAAGGTTACCCCTCTGCCGTTTAGCAACTTTGTTGCGCTACTGGTGCTATCTGATAAAATTCCCAAAAGCAAATGTTCACTTCCGATGTAGGTGTGCCCAAGCTCTTTGGCAAGTGCAAGCGAGGAACTAATAACTCGCTTTGCGTTTTCGGTAAATCGTTTTGTCATAGCTTCCGTCATACACCTCCCGAATACAGATTATGAAAATTTTTATGAATATGTGAAAGATAGACTTTATTATATTGAATTATTATGATATAATATAGACGTTACTAGTAAAGTCATATTTTTAATGTTACCAGTCGGCATTAGAAAAATTCTTCGCATTTTCGCGGGTGTCAGTTATATTTATGATATAATATTGCCAACATCAATAAATTGTAAAGGAGAGAAACGCTATGAATAATCCGGATAAAAACAATAAATCCGGTTTGCAAAAAAAAACAAATCCACAAAAGCGAGTTTCTCCTCAAAAGTCACTGTCTAAACAAATTCCCAAAAAAATAATAAATAATCAAAAAGCTCCATCAGAAAAAAAACAAGTAAATAGAGTTACCACACAAGCACCGAAGAAATTTAAAAGAAAACATTCTCCTGCTAGAAAACAACGTGTAACAGCCATTCTTGTTTTATTATTGACTATTTATTTGATCATTAATCTATTTATAGCCGGTTTGATATATTTCTCTTTCGACATAGAGTCGAAAAATGCAGATGTTTATTCCTTACAATTAAATTATAATGAAAAAAAAGTATTTGCCTTTGAAGCAACACAAGTAAATAACGCTTACGGGCTTTATGTACCGTTTGAAAAGCTGAGTACTATTTGTGATCTTAGCATTATTGGTGACAGTAAAAATGTTGTTATTATGATAAGTCCGGACAGCGGTACAATCAGGTGCATGAAAGACTCGTCATTAGTCTATATTAACGATAATGCAGTAAGATTATCAATGCCCATTCTGTTTGAAGCCACTGATTATATGATTCCTGTTGAGCTTGTTGACTCTTATTTAATCGGTGTTGATGTTGCGTATGATAAAGAGAAGCTGCTCTGTACAATTTCAACAACTATGGATAGTGTGATTTCCTTAAAAATGCAGTTGCCTACCGAGCTTGAGAAAACAACTTTTTCTGATGACTATACAAGCGAAACATCTGATATTTCAGGTGATGATAATGATGAGAACAGTTAATATTAAGAATTAAAAGGTTTCTTCAAAAATAATATGATAAAACCTTTTTATATAGAATTATAATTAAAAAAAGGAGCTACAGAAAATTATACTTTCTGCAGCTCCTAAATTATATGTATCATTATACCGCAAGTGCTTTATTTTTAAGCCGAAGGTTGTCGGCTATCATAGCGATAAATTCGCTGTTGGTAGGTTTACCACGTTGATTTTGAACGGTGTAGCCAAAGAAAGAATTAAGTACATCAAGATCGCCTCTATCCCATGCAACCTCTATCGCATGTCTTATAGCTCTCTCTACTCTTGAAGAGGTTGTTCCATATTGCTTTGCTACCGATGGATACAAAATTTTTGTAACCGAATTTATAATATCGTTATTATTGATAGTAAGAATAATAGCGGTTCTTAAGTATTGATAGCCTTTTATGTGCGCTGGAACCCCGATTTGATGAATAATTTTTGTAACCTGCGCTTCGAGATCTGCTTCATCTCTGGACGGAATTTGAGCAACTCCCCTGCGTCTTCCTCTGTCGGCAAGCTTAATAACCCGCTCAGCTAAAGCAGCAAAGTCAAGTGGCTTAAGCATACAATAAGCTGCGCCAGCCTCACAGCACTCTTCAAACAAATTTTGGCTGTTAAAGGAAGCAAGCATTACAAATGCGGGAAAGTTTTCACCCAGTTGTTTTTTTGCCTCTCGAATAAGACCTACTCCATCAATTTTTCCCAAATACAGATCCGAGATAACAATGTTAGGCTTCAGCCTTGCCATTTTTGCAAACGCTTCCTGCCCGTCTGATGCTTCTGCAACGATTTCAATTCCCTGCCTTTTCAAGTTTTGTACGCATTGGGCACGAAACTCATTGTTACAGTCGGCAATCAAAACCCTTGCCTTAATTTGACCTTTTTCCATCATTGCCAGTCCTTTCATAAACTTCTTTTCTTAATTTGCGGGAATTTGTTAATAAATAAGTTTCCTCGCTCAATCATTTGCCATATTTTACCATAATTGTCAAAATATATCAATAGCTTTTGGTAAAATAATTCAATTTATACAGAAATTTCGAAATACTTTTTTCGCTATATTAATTCATTTTTCTTTTACAAATACCATAATCTACAAAAAATATCGCCGAAGCCGAAAAATCTTCGGCGATATAATAATAATTAATCAGACATTCCATCAATCATATTTTCAATATGAATTCCATATCCTCTTGTTGAATCACCTACTAAAACATGAGTAACAGCGCCAAATAACTTACCATCTTGTATTATAGGACTGCCGCTCATCCCTTGAATAATTCCACCTGTTTTTACCAATAGCTTACTGTCGGTAATTTTAATCATAAAATTCTTTGTTGAACCCGAATCATTATAAATTTTTTCAATTTCTATTTCAAATTGTTCTGGCTTACCGTTATCCAATGTTGTTAATATATAAGCCTTACCAACCTTTAATTCATCTTTAAATCCTATAGGAAATTCTTGGTTATTTTCACTTTTATAATTATCAAATTTGCCAAAAACACCGACTTCTGTGTTTTTATTCAATTCGCCTTTGCGATAACGATCGAATTTACCCTTTAATTCACCAGGAGCATTTTTCTTTCCCATTACAATATCTGTAATTGTGACATCAACAATAATTCCTCTGTCGAGGGGTAACAGAATTCCTGTTTCGGAATCACATATACCATGCCCAAGTCCACCAAATTCACCTGTATCATTATTTATATAGGTTATTGTGCCAATACCTGCTGTTGAATCACGAACCCATATACCAAGCTTATAGGTGTTGTCTGTTTTATCTATTACAGGAGTAACATTAATATTTTTTTCGCTGCCTTCACGTACATATTTTATCTCAATACCATTTCCACCGCTATTTGCCACAACAGACTGGAAATCTTCTGCACTTTTTATTTCTTTACCACCGACATTTATAATAATATCCTTAACCTCGAGCCCTGCATCTCTTGCCGGTGATGATAACCCTTGTGCCGTTTCTATATCGGTTAGCCCAACAATCAATGCACCTTTGGTGAAGTATTTTACTCCGAAAGCTTTACCACTTGGTGAAAGCGTTATTCGTTCGGAATTTTTATTGGCAAGAGTAGTAATCGACAACAAATTACTACTACTCGGCAATTCAAATACTGCTGCACCAAAAATAACGGAAAAGGTTATTACTGCAAAAATTACCGCTTTTACTTTGTTTTTCATTCCTTTACCTACCTCAATTTTTGATTTTTGCATCAGATTTAATTTGTGCAAAGCCATAAAAATTATGTAGGTAATAGTTGATTGGAACTTTTTAAATTTTTAAAAATAAATTATTATAATTAATAAATTATTTAATGAATAAGTTATATATCAATTAATTATTTTTACCATTTTTTCTTTTAATTTTAATTTTATTATTACTTAAAGATGATTTTTCTTTTGTTGATTTACTATTATTATTAAATGTTTTTGCTTCTTTATTTGCAGAACTAACAATACAATCTTTCCCATCACCGATTAGATCATCTCTACCTGCTTTTATAAGCGCTTTTCTAATAATAGAAGCATTTTCACGACGGTTAAACTGCAGCATAGCACGCTGCATCTGCTTTTCTTCGTAATTTTTTGCTGTAAAAACAGCTTCTCCGTTAAACGGGTTAATACCTGTATAAAACATGCAGGTTGAAGCGGTTCCAGGTGTGGGATAAAAATCCTGTACCTGCTCCGGATTGAGATTGTTCTTTTTTAAATACAAGGCAAGTTCAATAGCATCGTCTAAAGTACTTCCCGGATGTGATGACATTAGATAAGGTACAAGGTATTGTTCTTTGTTAATACTTTTTGTTAGTTCAAAAAAGCGTTTTTTAAATTTATCATACTCTTCAATAGGTGGTTTACCCATTAACGAGAGAACATTATTGGAACAATGCTCCGGCGCTACCTTTAATTGACCGCTTACATGGTCTTTTATTAATTTTTTAAAAAACTGCTCGTTTTTATCTGCTATAAGATAATCATAGCGAATACCCGAACGTATAAATACTTTTTTTATTCCCTCGATTTGTTCAACTCTCTTTAATAGATCAAAGTATTCTGTGTGATCTACCTTCATATTTTTACAAATCTCAGGAGACAAGCAGCTTTTTCCTATACAGGTTCCGAACTTTTTTTGTTTTTCACAAGCCGGCAATCGGAAATTAGCTGTCGGTCCGCCAACATCGTGTATATAACCTTTAAAATCCGGTAGTTTTGCAATTAACTTTGCTTCTTCGATAACCGATTCAATACTACGGGATGTAACCGACCTGCCTTGATGAAAGGAAATTGAACAAAAATTGCAACTTCCGAAACATCCTCTATTGTGAGTAATAGAAAATTTTACTTCCTCAATAGCCGGAACACCGCCTGCTTTTTCATAACTTGGATGATAATTACGTTCAAAAGGCAGTGAATATACAGCATCCAGTTCTTTACGTGTTAACGGTGGCATCGGAGGATTCTGAACTAAAAATTTATCTCCATAACTCTCGGTCAGTGCTTTTCCATATATATGGTCTTGATTTGAGTGTTGAATTAGGAATGCTTCAGCGTACGCCTTTTTATTATTCTTAATAATATCATAGTCGCCACAATTTTCACTTTCAAAATGAGGTACAAAGTCATTTCCTTCTATAAAGCATGTTCCCCTGACATCCCTGATTTTTTTAATTGGAACACCTTTATCAAGTAAAAACGCCAGTCGTCTAATAATATTCTCGCCCATCCCATATGATAGAATATCGGCACGGCTGTCTATTAAAATACTACGGCGTACCGAATCGCTCCAATAATCATAATGAGCGAACCTTCTGGTCGACGCTTCGATACCCCCAATAATAATTGGCACATCGCCATATGCTTCTCTGATTCTATTACAATATACTATCACAGTACGATCAGGACGCTTATTTATTATGCCGCCCGGAGTATAATAATCATTGCTGCGTCTTTTCTTAGATGCTGTATAATGTGCAACCATGGAGTCTATATTTCCGCTGTTTACCAAAAAAGCAAGTCTGGGTCTTCCAAATCGCATAAAATCTTTTGTATTTGTCCAGTCTGGCTGCGGAATAACTGCGACAGAATAACCTTCTGCTTCCAAAACTCTGCCGATAATTGCCGTTCCAAAAGATGGATGATCAACATATGCATCTCCTGATATAATTACAAAATCAGCTCTGTTTCGACCTGTTTCGGCAAATTTTTCGATTGTGATCGGCAAAAATGCCATAAGAGATCCGTTTCTCCGACACTTGAAGTGTTAAGTCATTTCGTCGGTTAAATGATTATTTTATTTATAAATTTATTATACCATATATTTTGAATTTTACTAATAATGAAAATCTTTTAATTATTCAAATTTTATCATCAAAATTGTAAATAAAAAAACCCTTGCATTAATCATTAATGATTAAGCAGGGTCGGTTGCACTATATACTCCGAGTACTGAAAGTGCCCACATAAACAGTACTCATCAAAGTATCCCTTTTTATTCACAAAAAGTTTATCAAATTATTTTTGATTTGTCAATAAGTATTTTGTAAAATTTTGGAAGTTATTATTTTATGATTTATAATAATCATTTTATAATTAATTATAATATATATCGGTTGAAATAATACAAAATTAAACAACTAAATAAAAAGTTTAAAACATTAGTAAATCGATTGACATTTATTAAAAGTCATTGTATAATCTAAATAACAACAAATACTAATAAGAGGACTTTAAGTTGAACGAACGAAATACAAAACAGAAAAATATCATCCTGAAAGTAGTTAAAAATTCCTGTACTCATCCTACCGCAGAGGAAGTTTATGCGGGTGTAGCAAAAGAATTACCAAACGTCAGTTTGACCACTGTTTACCGTAACTTAAACAAGTTAGCAGAACAGGGAATTATAAAACGTCTTTTAATCCCCAATCAACCAGATAGATTTGAAAAAAACCCCACAAAACATTATCATGTTTGTTGTGAGATTTGCGGTGCTTTCGAGGATTTAATAAAGCCATGTTATAATTTGAACCTTGATGAAAAAGAGTGTTTGGAAAGTGGATTTTTTATAAAAAGTCACGAAATAATTTTCAAAGGACTTTGTCCCAATTGCAGAAAAAATAATAAATGAAAACATAAAAGGAGAAATAATTATGGATTTGAAAGTGAACAATCTTAAAGGTACGCAGACAGAGGATAACCTTAAGGCAGCATTTGCAGGCGAATCACAAGCAAGAGTTAAGTATGATTATTATGCAAGCGTTGCAAAAAAAGAAGGCTACACCGTTATAGGTGATATTTTTGAAGAAACAGCTGGCAATGAAAAAGAACATGCAAAAATATGGTTTAAGCTACTTCACGACGGTGGTATTCCCACCAGTTTGGATAACTTAAAGGATGCTGCTAATGGCGAAAACTATGAATGGACAGATATGTACGCAGGATTTGCAAAGACAGCGAGAGAAGAAGGCTTTAATCAAATAGCTGTGCTTTTTGAATCAGTTGCAAGAATCGAAAAAGAACATGAGGAAAGATATAGAGCTATTTTAAATCAGCTTGAGACTAAAACCATTTTTATTAAAGACGATGTTGTTGTATGGATATGCACAAACTGCGGTCATATTCATGTAGGTAAAAAAGCACCCGAACTCTGCCCTGTCTGCCAGCATCCCCAGGCTTATTTCCAAATAAAAGCGAATAATTATTGATTAGACAATATAAAAAGGCTCTATGTCAATAGTTGGGGTAAGCAATAAAGCTTTATAAAAAAAAAAAGTAGAGCATAAACCAAAGAAATCCGATATAATGGAATCTGCGAAAAGACCATTAAGGAGGTTTTGGATATGCTCTACACTAATAATAGCGAAAAACTGGTTGGATTGCAAGAGTTGAATGTAAAATATTTTGAAGATATTGATGGTAAAATGGTACTTTCAGCCGAGATGAACAAGTGGGAACAGGTGTGTCCTTGCTGTGGTGAAATAATTGATATTGTACATGATTAACGTATTCAAAAGATTAAGGACATTCCTGCTTTTGGTAAACACATTGTCATCAATCTTCGAAAGCATCGATACTGCTGTACGACTTGCGGAAAACGTTTCTTTGAGAAAAAATGAATGGCTGCCGCGTTATCACCGAATGACAAACCGTCTTTCTGCTTATGTGATAGACAAACTTCGGGAAACCAGAACGTTTACCTCAGTGAGCAAAGAAGTCAACTTATCTATATCAACTGTTATCAGAATTTTCAATTTTGTCAGTTATTCAAACCAATCACTTCCGGTAGTGATTGGAATTGATGAATTCAAAGGCAATACCGGTCGCGATAAGTATCAATGCATAATCACGGACATAAAAAACGGTCGCGTTGTTGATATTTTACCAACAAGGTACAAACAATACTACCGATTGGATTCTTTACGCACAGGACAGCGGAATTCCTCTGTTTATTTAATGTGCAAAAACCTTTATTAACTGGTCTGATGGCATATTAAACTTATTCACTTGCCCGTATACAAATGGTTTTACAGAGGGATGTAATAACAAAATTAAGGTTCTTAAACGAACTGCTTATGGTTACCGTAATTTTAACGTTTCAGAAACCTTATACTCCACATTTTTTCGGATAAATATATTCAAAAATCCGAAGCAGTTTGAACTACTTCGGATTTGTTTAACTATTTTAGGATTTCTTTACCTCAACTATTGACATAGAGCCAAATAGAATTAATTATTTCTTCTTCGTTGCTATAAAGATACCGCCACCGATAATTACAACTGCTACTGCAACTATAATAATTATTACACCAGTTGACATGCCATCTTCAGCTTTACTCTCATCTGCGGAAACTGCTTCGGAATCATCATCAGCAACAGAATCTGTTGCTGCAGGTGAAGTATCATCTTCAGAATCAGCTTCGCTTACAGCGGAAGCATCTTCACTTGCATCTTCTGATACTGGATCACCAGACTCACCGCCTGTATAAACTTCAACTTCGGAAACGAATACCCAAGATTTATCATGTGTTACAATAAACTTAATATATTGAGCGCTCTGTTCGCCTGCTGCAGGAATTGCGAACTCATATATACCATTTGTTACGTCTGTTGCATCTTCTGCATCAATAAGTATTTCACCTTCGGCAGTACCGACGCTTGTAAATTCAGAATTATCTGTTGAAACAAGAACTTCGACACTTAAGGGTTTTCCAATACCAGGACCAACGACTTCCTCTGCAACAAATCTAAAGTTTGTAATCCCTTCAGTAACGCTACCAAGGTCAACTATGATTGTGTTTGTACCATCAACAGTATCTGTTGAGTTAGAGTTAATTCCAACCCATACAGGTGAACCATAACCGATATCAGCTTTTTCACCAGTTACACCATCAGTAAGCTTATTATTTGCATCTGGATATAAAGCATTACCAGCATCGTCTTTCATTACCCCTGTATAAGTGTAAGTCTTACCTGCTGCTACATTTGTAGCTTCTGCAGAAACAAAAACCGCACTAAATGATACAATAAGAATTGCTGTTAACGCAAATACAATGAACTTTTTCATTAAAAATATACTCCTTTTAATATGTAATTTAATACTGGCACAAGTATATCACAATTTTTTTTAAAAATCAATAAAGATTTTTATCAAAAAGGAAAAATATTCTTTTTTAATTAACTTGCGGATTCTGAGCGATATCAAAAGTTCCCAGATAATGCCGTTTGATCATTATGTAATCAGTAACAGAAATATTACTTCCGCTCGATACCAATGCCGCTTTTAAATATGCGTCCTCTACTGCGGCAGTACCCAAAAATATTCGTTTTACGAAAAGGTAATCGGTAGAATCTATTGTACCGTTACCGTTAATATCACCTCTGATAACAATACTTGCGGAATTTGTAACCAAGTTATTTGCTACAAGTTTTATTTTACATCCGGTTGATACCATATCCTCGTTTGACATAAGATTTCCGTTTTTATTATATACAAATGCATTTTCATTTGCTACATATCCCAGAAGATCACCAACTGTGGAGGTTGGTATTATACCATATAAATATCCGTCTGTAATCGTAACTGCCGTTCCTACAAACTCAAAATTAGTCTGGAACGACTCCTCCCCTGCTCTTGAAAGAAGAACTATATAATCTGATTTTGAATAACCTTTGCCTGTTGTATTGTCGTTCATTGTACCCTCAACATAATGCCATGCATCATCGATAAGTCCGCCTGAGTTGATGTAATTATCAGTAACTGTAATCATTCTACCTGAGGCTAGTATTCCAAGAGCCTTTGCGGAAGCATTATCATCGTTACGTACATAAAGAGACGCAGTTGTAACCGCATTATAACGTACCTGTTCTGTTGTTACATTTACAATACAGGATGCCTTAATTCCGTTTACAGCAGTAACGCTTATTGTTGCTGTACCATATTTACGAGTAGTTACTAAACCGTCGTTTGTTACACTGACTATAGTCGGATCTGAGCTTGTCCAAGTAAGCGTTTTGTCTATGGCGAATGCCGAACCTACTGCAGCTTTCAATTGATATGTAGTATTAACATCTCTGTTTAACTCAAATCGGCTTATACCGACTTTAGTAACTTCGACTTCCTCGTAATCAGATATAAGAGATATGTAAGCTGCACTTGAAAAACCTGTAATGATAGAACCCGATTCGCCTAATCCCGATACAGGATACCAGCCATTTTGTAATTCACCTGCTATATTTATACCTTGACCTTTAAGAAATTTACCTTTTATAGTTGCAGTAGCGTTTGGTTCTGCCCTGACGTTAAGATTTTCAGTGACGGTTGCGTCATATTGTGATGAGCTGTTTGAAACCGTAACTATGCAGCAAGCTTCTCTGTTTCCGATTGTTGCTGTTATCAAAGTATAACCCGATGCCTTTGCTGCAACTGTACCGTCCTGGGATACGGTTGCAACAGTTTCGTTTGCAGATGCCCAGACAGGTGCTTTAGTAACTGTTGTTTCGGTAATAATTTCCGCACTTAGCTTTGCAGTTCCGCCGAGTCCAATAACCTTTTCGGCATCACTCATCTCCATGGCATTTACGCCATCTTCGTTAGCTTTTATATTATCAAATTGTGCAAGATCATAATTCTCTATAAGAGAAATAAGGCGTTCCGAATACTGATAATCGCTTGTATAACCTCTTGTTACCACAGCATAACAAGCTTCCTTATAATCTAGCATTCCTGGAATACCAACATATTGAGAAGAGTTGAGTAAGGTGCTGTGGTCAATAATACTATCATCCCAACTTGCATAAGCACGCCAGGACGAACCAGTGAAGTTCGAACCGCTTATTATACGGTAATCGTTAAGATTACTGTAGACGATATTTTCTTTATTATCAAAAACCATACCTGTCCAACTCGAATATGCTTTTATACAGAATAGATTCTTCCCGATTGTTCCGAAATTACTTTCTCCCCAACCGCTTTCAAGCATTGACTGAGAAATAGTAAGTGATGCTAATATATCGGTCTTATACATATCGGCACGTGCAAAAGAACCCATCGTTCTTCTGAAATACTGTTTATATGTAGAAAGATTTGATATCGATGTTTCACTTGCATCCGCACCCAGCGGGAAGGCGGCAAATGCCGAAAAAACAAGCAATATCGATAATAACAGAGATATGTATTTTTTGGTTTTCATTATCAATCTCCTTTTTATATGTCCTAATACTACTTCTCTTAAGATACAGTAAGTAAAATTCTTCAAAAAAGTCCTATAAATAATTAATCTGGCAATTAAGTATCAAAATTTTTCATAGTGCTTTTTGCCAGATTAACAGAGACTTTTCCTCGAATTTATCACTGCTACTAATTCGAATTAGTATATATAGTTTGATTATACTAAATATGTGATATTATGTCAATTACTTACTCGTAATAATAATATAACTTTACCACCTTAAGCAAATTTTGTCAATAAAAAATTATAGGCGGATATTATCCGCCCAAATATAGCATATATTTTAACCCGGATTGACGAACATCAGCAAAAACGGGATGGTGATAATGCAAAACAAGGTGCTTGTAAGTACCAGCTTAGCCGCTGTTTTCTGACCTGTACTGTATAGCTCGGATAAATTAAGAACAGTTGATGCTGTCGGACAGCAGCAAAGTATAATCATTGTTGCTTTAATGTATTGTTCTACCGGAAGGAAATATACCACCGCCATGCCGATGATAGGAAAGACTATTAATTTTAAGGCGGAAACAATATATACTTTAAAATCCTTGAAAAGCTCCTTGAAATCAGCAAGTGCAAGTCGCATTCCGAGAATAAGCATTGACATCGGTGTTGTCATTTTACCGAGAACCTCCACATTGTTTCCTATCTCATCAGGAAGTTTTGTACTTGTAAGAAACAATGGCAATGAAATAATCATAGCAATCATTGCCGGGTTTATTAAAACTTTTTTTATACTCATATGTTTTTTTTCGCCGGTAAGTATTGTCGATGCTATAGTCCAGGAAATAATATTCATTCCAAGTATAAATACTGCTGAAAATGCAATTGCATTAGGCTGATCCGGAAGTAATGCTTCTAGCAATGGCACACCCAAAAAGCCGACATTTCCGAGTATGGTTGCTATTGTGCATACTCTGTAGCTTGCATCTTTCTGATACTTTTTCTTGAATATAATGTACATTAATCCAAGCATTATTAATTGCAGTAATATGCTCATGAAGAAAAAGATTATCATTGATTTCCAAAGCTCGGGCGTATAGTTAGCTTTATTAAACGAATATATAGAAAGGCACGGTTGACAAACATACAGCAGAATCTTTGCGAATGCACCGATAGATTCCTGTCCGATCGACTTTATTTTAATTAGAATAATACCCGGTACGGCATACGCCATCATAACTAATACATTAACGGCAGTTGTCGAAAACTGCAAATAAATCACATCCTAAGAGATTATTAAACGACATAAAATGACTTTTGCCGTTTATATAAGGGCAGCTTTGCTGCCCTTATCTTTATAATTATTACTTTTTAGCTTCCACAATACCATCTATAATTCCATATGCGAGAGCATCCTCGGCAAACATCCAGTTGTCCCTCTCGGTATCCTTAACAATAGTATCGTAATCTTTTCCGATATTGGCAGCAAGAATTTTGTTTATTCTGTCCTTTGTACGTTTTGCAAAGTTTGTTGCTATCAAAATATCCGAAGTTTGCCCTCCGATGGTTCCGATTACCTGATGAATCATAACCTCACAGTTAGGAAGTCCAAAACGCTTTCCTTTTGCTCCGGCAGAGAGAAGAAACGCTCCCATACTGCAGGCAGAACCTACACAGATGGTTGAAACATCACACTTAAGGTTTTTTATGGTGTCATAAATCGCAAACCCCGCAGAAACACTACCGCCAGGTGAATTTATATAAATTGTAATATCCTTATCGGGGTTCTGTGCTTCAAGATAAAGAAGCTGACCGACTATCGTGCAGGCAAGGTCATCGGTAATTTCGTTGAAAAGCAGTACAATTCTATCCTTTAAGAGCCTTGAAAACAAATCATAACCGACTTGTCTGCCGCCCTCGTTTTCAATAAATGTAGGTGTCGGTATCATACAGAATTTCCTTTCTTGTAAAAAACTATCTCCATAAAAATATTTATCTTTTATACTTTAGCACATTTTTACTCTTTTTTCAATACCTTTTGCAGACATTAATTCGACCTTTTTTTATAGATGAAGAAAAATTTTTAATCCTGATTATGTACCCAGCATCCTCCATATTCGCAGATTGCAATAATAACACTTTGAGTGTAGTAATCTGCTGTCTACCTGTTGATATTATTATTGACAACATTATATATGAATCAACATTTATGAAGTACATTTTATTATTTTAAAAATAGCAAAAATATTAAACAAATATATTGACATTATTTTACATTTAACTTATAATAAAAACGTAATAGTACTTTATCGGTGCACAGCTAAAGTATATTACGAATAAAAAATAAAGGAGAAATAGTTTGAAAGATAGATCTTTCAAACTACGGTTTTGTGCCTTTGACTTTAAAGAAAAGTCAATTCAGCTTCTGCCGAATTGGCACAATCGACAAACGTAGACTTTAGGTGCGTTACTGCCGGAGTATCTGCCGGGGAAAGAAAGGACATAATTATGAAAAAGTATGTTAAAATTATATCATTAGCATTAATACTTGTGTTTGTGTTTTCAATACCCAATAACTATGTAAATGCAATCAGCACACTGGACAGTGTTGAAAAAATATCTAAGGAATTAAAAGAAGTTCTGGAAACAAAAAACGAGGACGAGCTTATCTCGGTTGATGTTTGGTTTAACGACGCAGATGATGAAGAAGTCGAAAATGAAGTTAAAACAAAGATTGGAGTAAATAAGAAATCGTTCATTGATGATTCTGGAGATAATCAACCAGCAACACTAGAAAAAGTTAATCAATACATAGAAACCGAACGTAAAATTTCAAAAGAAAAACAAAACGCTAAACATGATAAATTCTTAAACGATTATAATCTATATAAAGACTTTAAAAATATAGAAAACAGAGTAACATTTAAAAGTCAATATGCTCCGGTAATTTCTATGAAATTGTATAAAAATGAAATAGAGATTTTATCAAGAGATAGCCGTGTTTCTATAATTTTTTTAAGACAAGAGTCTGAATTTAAAGATGATTGCAATATTAGCGTTCCGCTTATAAGAGCAAATTATACTAGAGATACCCTTGGATTAACAGGAAGCGGAATAAAGGTAGGGCAAATTGAGTCTGGTATGCCGAGTAATACAGCTACTTCAGACTTAGCTGCTGCTAATATAACTTATGATCCAAATGTTGCATATACCAATACTATCCATGCTAACCGTGTTGCTAGCATTATAATTGAAATAGCTCCGGATGTTGAAATATACTCAACAATAACTACTAGCAATTGGAGAGAACGTGCCGAATGGCTTTTAAATCAAGGTGTCAATGTTATAAATATGAGCGCAGGAAATTATAGTTCCGGAACTTACGGATCGGACGACAAGTGGGTAGATCACATCGCTATTAATCACAGCGTTCATTTTGTTAAATCTGCGGGAAATAATGGCGAAGGTTCATTTTATGAAGATTATACTATTACATCACCAGGAATGGCTTATAACGCTATAACTGTTGGAGCAATAGATGATATGAACACTTCAAGTCAAGGTGATGATGTTATTGCAAGTTATTCAAGTTATGCAGAATCAGGAACTACCACTAATAAACCTGACCTGGTAGCACCGGGGAGCAACATTACGACTGATGCCGGTACAGAATCGGGTACCAGTTTTGCTGCACCTCATGTAACTGCAGTTATAGCACAGATGCTGGAGTTAAGTCCTTCATTAAAAACTAAACAAGCAGCCATGAAATCCATTTTAACAGCATCAATAAGGCATGATGGCGGTTTACGGTTTAATAACGACTCTCCTGAATTTGATGAATACGGTGCAGGACTTATTGATGCCACATCTTCCAGATATACGATTTATAATAACCGGTATGTAGCATCTTACTTTTCTGCAGGCAGTGCTATCGGTTCAGAAAAAAGTTATTATTTTAATGTTTCGTCAGTATATCCCATGAGAGTATCATTAGCATGGTCAAAGTATAATAATTTCTCATCCGGTTCGCATACTGGAGATCCTGACATTTTAGAACCACTAGTTGATCTTGATATACGTGTATATAATCCTAATGGAAGTTTGGTTGCTTCCTCAACAGATGTAGATAATAACGTGGAAATTGTGCAGTTTGATGTTTATATGACAGGACAATATCATATAAAAATTAGGCAATGTACAAACATAAATGAAACCGTGTGGTTTGGTGTAGCATGGTGGAGTACAGCTCCATAAATATCTTTTAATTGTTCAACCTAGAATTAAAAAACTTCCTCTCAGACTATAATTATCTGAGAGGAATATGAGTTGTCAATATCATCTTAATAAAATCATATTAATGTCAGCTGTAATCTAATTATTATACCTTATAAAGGAACTTCCTTTAAGACTTTTATAGTCTTAAAGGAAGTTCCTTGAAAAGAGGGATATTTTTACTCGTCAAAGTAAGCATAATTATCGTTGCCGATTAAATCCATAGAATAAATAACCTTTACATCTTGATCTGCAATTAATGCAATAATCTGATCTTTTGTAAGCTTTGCTTCGAAACCGGCACTGTCAATATATATACTGTCTAGGGTTATCATGGTTATCGAGAAGTCTGCATGCCTTTCGTTATAAATCCTTTTATCGGAAATGTTATTCCTGACAAGGATATTATCTATATATTTTCTTACATTCTCGTTATTTAATTCATCATTTAATTCGTTCTGCCATTCTTTATACAGGTCAGAGTTGTATTTATAATTACACTGGTAATATCTTCCATTTTTCATAAAATTATTGCGTTCATCAATTACGCTTACAACCGCTACGTGAAATTCGTCACCGTCTTTAGCCTGCTCAAGCAATACGGTTAAGGAGTCGGATATTTTCCGTTCATACCCCGATACTCTTTCGGGCGGAGCAAGCTTAAACGCAAATCCTCCATGTTCGGCCAGCGTTAAAATCATTTCTTCGGAAAGCTCCATAATATAGGCATTATAGTATCCAAAATATGAAGAACTCTCCGATGTCATTTCGTTGTTTTCAATCTCGGTTACACCAAAGCTCTTGATTAATTCAATTTTTTCTATTTTTAATTCTTCAATATATTTTTTCGTACAGCTGTTTTCAATATCGTAAATTTTTAAATATATCTCTCTTGCTCTTACACGGTAGAAATCGAGGTTATCATATTCCTTTCTAATTTTCTCAAATTTTGACGAAAGTTCTATTTCACCTTCTTTTACCGCTATGATATATTTATAATATTCATCGGATAATTCAAGGTATTCTTTGTACCCCTCGAGCTCTTCTCTCAGAACTTTTATAGCATCGGCTTCGGTAGCATACTCGTCTGATTCGTAAAGAATAACATCAATAAAATTCTGTTTTTCCTCACTTGTCGTCGGTATATCTACAATGACTCTGAATAATACATCCTGTCCTTTATATTCCTCCATTTTTGATTTTAACATATCCGAAATATATATTTTTTTGCTGCTCGGAATACTTTCACTGATATTACTATAATTATCTGAATAACCAGCAGTAATCACAACCTTTTTTACTTCATTAATATCGGTTGAACTGTTGTTTTTATCAATTGAATCTATATCAGAAGAACTTGTATTTATATCTGTGGTAGGTGAATTAACATCCTTTAAAGGTAGATTCATGCTCGTAAATACTAATATTAATACTACTCCAAACAGGGCAACCTTTTGAACACTGGCAAATGCTGTACTATGCTTTTTAATTGCCTTTCTTTTTGGTACTAAAGACTGTGCTGGTAAAACCTTATCCATTTCCGGTATTTTAATTGCCATAAGATCATTTTCAAATCTGTTCTTAGTTTTCTTGTTGTCGAACATTTATTACTCCTCCTTTATTAAAATAATAGCATCGGAGTTTCTCTAACGCTCTTTTGTACTTCTGCCTTGAATTGGGAATTGTTATGTCCATTAACCCTGCGATTTGATTATGAGATAAATTACACATGGTTTTATAGACTACAATTTCCCTCTCCTGAGATTGTAAACACGCAAGAGCATCAGAAAGCGTGATAGAGGTAATCAACTTTTCTTCCGTTATCGGATAAATAACTTTATAGGAGCAATCCTCAACACAGGATACATGTTTTCTTTCTTTCAGAACATTCAAGGCTAAATTTCTACCGATTGATACAATCCAGGCTTTTGCGTTGCTACCTTTTCTGTAGGTGTGAGCCTTGTCTGCAATATGAATGAAAGTGTCCTGCATAACATCCTGAGAAAGCTGATAATCACCCAGAATGGAAAAAGCTACCGTAAAAATCAATCTGCCTGCACAGTCATATATTACTGAAAGGGCTGTTAAATCGCCCTCCGCGATTTTTTTTATTGACTGTTCGCAAATCTCGTTTACGAATAAATTATTCTCCATTTACGGTTACCTCCGTCTTTTCCTATTATATATAACAATTGAGAAGGTTAAAACGTGACAATAAATTTTTAATACTTTATAATATGAAACTGACTTTTTTTAAATTGACTATTATTTAGCGAAGCATATAAGCCGTTTTAAACAATACACAGAATTACCACTAATATATATGATTTCAATAACTTATAAATCAATTTAATAAATTCAACAATTAATATTGTAAATATAAAATTTATATAAAAATACGGTTACTTTAAAAAGAGAAGTAACCGTATGAACGTTATACGAGTATAAAATTTTCGGGCTTTATTGACAGTCCAGCTTAACTTCACAACCTGTTTCTGCACTCTTATATATAGCATCAATAATTCTCATGAGTACAACACCTTCTTTTGCACTGCTTCTACAGGGAATACCCTTGCAAACGCAATCGACAAAATGTGCTATTTCTCTGTTAAAGAGTCCGTTAAAGTTGAGAGCGGTATCACCATGCGGCTTAATATCAACCAACATTCCGTTCATATCAGAGAAAAATTCGATCTGCGGATCAATTTTTGCACCTGATTTTGTTCCGAAAAGCTCAATACTACTCATGTCGTTCTTAACATTAAGGTTAAAACTAGCTTCAACAACAAGAGTCATTCCGTTGTCAAAACGAATCATTGCACTGGAAAAATCCTCAACAGTATATTTAAAATCAATACCCATTGTTGATGAAACCCAACTCTGACCGCCGGTAGCACGGTTTTCTCCTAAATTATTATATGTAACACCGAAGACGGAAACAGGCTTCGGTCCGCCTGAAAGATAACGGACAAGGTCGATAACATGCACTCCAACATCAATGAGAGGACCGCCGCCCGAATATTTTTTATCGCCAAACCAGCCGCCTGGGCAGCCGTTGCGGCGTAAATATGTAGCCTTTGCATAATAAAGCTCGCCCAAGGTTCCTTTATCAATAAAATTCTTGAGAATATCAGCATCGTTTCCGAATCTGCGGACAAAACCTATCATCAAGAGCTTTCCTGTCTCTTCAGATACCTTTTGCATTTCAATCGCTTCTTCCTCGTTCATTGCCATCGGCTTTTCGCAGATAACATTTACTCCGCCTTTAAGCGCTGCGATTACAGCACCCTTATGTGCTGCATTCCATGTACAAACCGAAACAGCGTCAAGCTTCTCTTTTGCCATCATTTCGTTGTAATCGGTGTAATACCTTGCAATACCATTGTTAGCAGCGTATCTTTTAACCTTCGTTTCGTCAATATCGCAGCAGGCAATAACCTCACAAAGCTCGGGAAGCGCTTTATAACCTCCCAAGTGATAATTGCTGATGTTTCCGGTGCCTATAATACCTATTTTAATTTTTTCCATTTTATTTATATACTCCTAATTGATAGATTTGTTTCCATTTTAACTTTGAAATATTAATTTGTCAACTTATTTTCGGTTTATTATATTCATTATCTAATTAATATTTATTGGAAACTATTTTTATAAAAAATAATGAAAATAGAATTAAATTTGGTGGACAAAAATTGAAACATAGGTTTTTTTTGTGTATTACTCATGATCTCCCAAATTGAATTAAAAATCGGAAGTGTAAAAAACATTACGACAGCTTGCTGTATATACTCAGCAACCATATCCGAATATTTATAAAATTACATCTTATTTTAATTTTATCATTTCCTGTATTCGTAAAAAGTAGCTCTGAAAATCCAAGTGTACTATCTATCAGGACTGTTATGAGCTTTGAAAGCGAAGCCATTAATGGGGAAATAATTGAGACAATCCAATTACAAGACGGATCAATCGTCGGCGTTGGCTCAACAACCGACGGAGCAAGTAAACTTAGTTACATGAATCAACGTACAACCGGTGATTCAGATAACACAGCACTTGTATTCAAATTTAATGCAAACGGTCATCTGGTATTTTTAAAAACTTTCGGCGGAGATGGTTATAATCGTTATAATAATGCTCTCCCGACAACTGATGGCGGCTTTATTGCAACAGGCTATTCAAGCAGTTTATCTAAAGGCAATTTTGAAAAGTATAATATTACAGGAATTGCCGGTAGTGTGGCGATTATCGTTAAATATGATAATGCCGGAAATGTGAAATGGGCAAAAGCTTGCAGCAAGTATAAAATTCATCATCTGAAAAAGGAATGGGTATTGTTATTTTTACAACTTCATTTGTTTCGCTTAATTTGGTCACTGTTATTGTACCGTCCGGATACATTACCTTCTTTATAATCGACATGATACATTTTGTTGTATCATCTGAAGGAGTATCAAAGAGATTATCGAAATCATCTGAAGAAATATCAGGGACATTGCCATCTGATTGAACCTTCGTTTTTAGCTGCAATTTTTCAATTGTAAATTCATTTGTTTCGGTGGTACCGAGATAATTTGTAACATCTGTAAGAATAAGCTTAACTGTATATGTACAAATTGATTTAAAATATGTGCCAAGCTAGTTCGTGACAAATGGTATTAAATACTACAAGCATACTATAATTAATGAGTGTGCAAGGGTCAAAATATACAATATTTACATTTATTATAACATATAAGAATTGTATCTAAAGATTCTTGACAGTATAAAAAGTAGATGATATAATACTTTATATTCACTATGAATAAAAAGATATTTAATCAATACCGCAGACTAAATAACATTATGTTGACAGTATTATACTATTTGATCTTATTAAATTATATCAGGAACAGGTTGCAAATAATTACTTTATATAAAAATCTAAAGATACTAGGTGGTAGTATAAATGACAAATAAAGAAATTCTACTATCTGCAGTAAATCTTAATAAAACTCCAAGAACTCCGGTCATTATTTTATCAAGCGGAGTTTGGACGTATAATAGGTACGGTTTGTCGTTGCAGGATGCTTTTACTATGGCACCTGAGGATGCAGCTAAATTAATTATTAACAATGCAAATGATCTTAATTTAGATTTAATTTGGACAGCTGCGGATTGTAATAATATTGTATTGAAAGCTCTTGGAGCAAAAACTACCTTTAATATTGTGGGAAACGCATCAACTGTGGATGAGCCATTAATCGATAATATTTCCGACATTGTCAACTTGGATATTAACAACATTGAAAGAAGTCCGGAAATACAAAATTTATTATCAGTAACAAGAATATTAAAAGAAAATATTTCAGATGAATATCTCCTTGGAGTTAGCCAATGGGGTCCATTTACTTTGGCTGGTCAAATGATAGGCATTGAAAATCTAATGTGTCTTGCCATTGAGGATGAATCTGGTGTAAATCAACTTCTATCCTTCACGAAAAAAGTGATTATTAAATATTTAGACTTATTCAAACAGTCCGGTACGGAGTTGATCTGTGTATCCGAGCCTTCTGCATCAGGTGATATGATTTCGCCAAAACTTTTCGAATCGCTAGTACTTCCTCACTTAAAAAGCTTATTTGGCAGTATCGACATAAGTACAAGGATGCTTCATGTATGCGGAAACACCACTAAAATTTTGGATCTTATTCCTTCGTCTGGAGCTAATCTGTTTTCTTTTGATCATAAGGTTAATATTTCTGAAGCGGCAAATGTTCTTGGTGGAAAAATAGCTTTTGCTGGTCAAATTAATCCGGTTTCAATTATGTTGGAGGGCACTCCAGATGAAGTGTTAATTTCAGCGCAATCGTGTATAAATTCGGCAAAAAATATAAATGGATATGTTTTAATGCCCGGATGTGATCTACCCCCGAATACGAGAATTGAAAATGTGTTCTCGATGGTAAAGGCAGCACACAATATTAATAAAGTTCATAAATACGCCAGAACGTCGAACACGGTCGACGGTTGACATTCTAACTTCAATATTGTAACATGCAATTAATGAACCGACATAAATATCGGAGGAATACCATGGAAAAATATGACGTAATAGTTATAGGCGGCGGATTCGCTGGCTCAGGTGCAGCGCTGGCAGCAACAAGAGGTGGTGCTAAAACCCTGCTTATCGAAAGACTAAATTGTCTCGGAGGTGCGTCTTCGGCAATGGCGGTAAATCCTTTCATGCGTAATTTTACACGCAATTCGGCTTCGGATGAACCCAAGGAGCTCTCCCGTGGAATATTGGAAGAAATCGTCGTTGAATTGCAATCGATGAATGCTATGAGAGAAAACGTTTTTAATCCCGAATATCTTAAAATTATTCTCAACCGCAAGATGCAAGAAGCTAACGTGAGTCTGCTATTTGATTCGTATTTCGTTTCCGCTAAAAGCGAAAGTGGAAAAATCAAATCTGTCACCGTTGCCAATAAATCAGGACTTGTTGAGCTGGAAGCCGATTATTTCATTGACGCTACTGGCGATGCTGACGTTGCGTAT
>Ga0154579_137_pt1 | contig 55850 bp, 44 predicted proteins | sample RifGroF2_FD_116008 | JGI IMG/M metagenome (GOLD analysis project Ga0154579, IMG submission 116008) | Clostridiales bacterium GWF2_36_10
GGTTACCTGCTTCGGGAGGTTTTCAAAGGTTACAGAACCAAGGTTTTCATTACCGATAAGCTGTCTGCTTGTAAGAGTAAAGCTCTGACCTTCGGTAAGTTCAATTTTGTTGTTCTCAAAATCACCTAATCTTATTTCAGGACCTTTTGTATCAAGTAAAATAGCGATCGGCAAGCCAAGCTGATTCCTAAGCTTCTTTATTTTAATTATTTGTTCCATGTGAGCTTCATGTGTCCCGTGTGAGAAGTTGAGTCGAGCAACATTCATCCCTGCTTTCATCATTTCTGCTATTGTCACTTCGCTGCTTGAAGCAGGACCGAGGGTGCATACGATTTTTGTTTTGCGCATTTTATACCCCATATCATTTTTTATATACTTTTTTATGATTAGATTAATAATCAAGTCAGTATATATTATACAGCAGAATTGTTAAAAACCATCGAATTTATTCGTGAAAAATTAAACAAAGTTTTTTTGCAAAAATACAATTTATTAGTGCAAAAAAGCGTTGAGGTTTATTTATTATCTTTTCTGTATTGTAAAATATTTTTAGGATGATTTATAAAAAATACAAAATGCATATCTGTAATATCCGGATATTAATTTTTTATCATTAATCTACTTATTTCTTGCACTCCGGTACAAAATAATCGTTCGATATATGATGATACATACAAATTTGAAAAAAGAATTTTATCACTTTAGGTACCTAATGTTTAGGTGCACGAATTTGAAACAACTGAATGACAACCCTTGTTGGCACGCTTAAATTTACCGATAAAAATTTTATAAAGTACCTTTGCATTTTATCATCGGATACGCGTACATGTAATTAGCTTTTTTATTATTTGTCTTTATAATGTAAAATAACATCACTGCAGCCTTCAAAAGCAAGGTCGCTTACTTTTTCAATACTTTCAGGCAGATAAACATCCCGTAAGTTAATACAATCCTTAAATGACCATGCCTTAATAAATTTTGTACCTTCGTTTAATTTAACGGTTGTAAGGTTTTCGCATTTATAGAATGTAAAGGGAATAATTGATACAATACTGCCAGGAATATCAATCTTCTCTATGCCGCAGCGGGTCATGGCATACTGCCACATATTCTCCAGATGAGGTGGCAGAACGATTTCTTTTAAATTTTTACAGCCGTCAAAAACAAAGCCGCCAATTTCAATTACCGTATCAGGAATATCAACACGAATAAGGTCAGCTCGTCTTTTGAACAGGTCATCGAATAATACGGTTATATTTTTATTTGCGGGAATTATGGCAGTGTCACCTTTTCCAATGCAATGAGTAATACAATATGTTTCATTATCAATCATCCTTAGGAAAAATTCAATCATAATATCCGCCCTTAATAATTTTAACTTCTTATACATTGTATCATTAAGAAAATCTTTTTACAATATTTTATATAAAATTATAGCAAATAAAATATAATTAAATATAAAAAGTCAAGAAGAAATTAAAACATATGATATACTATAATTATAATACATGTATTTATTACTCGGTGGTGTGTAATTAGGAATGAGAAATTTTTATGTTCTTGCAACGGCCTTGGATTATATTGAGAACAACATTTGTAACAACTTTTCGCTTGATGTTGTTGCAAAAGTCTGCTCATCATCTTTATCAAACCTACACAAACTGTTTAGTTATGCCTTCGGATATTCAATAAAAGATTATATTCAAAGACGACGGCACAGTTTAGCCTGCCATGATTTAGTTACAACAAAAATGAGTATTTTAGATATTGCTATAAAATATCAATATAATTCACATGAAGTATTTATAAGAGCATTTAAAAAGCTGCGTGGTGAATCTCCATCTACATACCGTAAAAATCACTCTCTGCCAAATCTTTATCAAAGTTGAATCTAAATTTAAAAGGAGGATCAGAAATGAAAAAAGTTGACATTTCCGAGCTTTACGATATGCTAAAATCTCTGAGCGGAAGTTATATTCTATGCTTCGATATAATTCATTTTATGTCAATAAACGATAATTATGGTTTTTCAATAGGTGATATTATTCTTGCTAAGACTGCAAAAAGGATAGAAAAATATTTATCTGATGAAATGCTGTTGTTTAGAATCGGACATGATGAATTTGCGGTTATAACCGGTTTTTACGATGTTAATCATGCGAAAGAACTATCAGATAAGATAATAAATGATAATGGAAAACTTGAAACAGTTGGTGATAACGAAATTCCGCTTTCGCTTCGTGTAGGTATAATCCGACTACCTGATAAGGGAATAAACTATGAGGATGTTTTGCAGAGTATGCAAACAGCTATAAACGAAGAGAGAATTAAAGAAGGATAAATTTCATATAAAATACAAAACGGTATATCCAAAGCATTGGAATATACCGTTTTTTAAATAATTAATCTAGATAGCCTTTTTTATAAAGTAATTCGGCTGTCAATACTGCACCGCCTGCTGCACCACGGAGTGTGTTGTGAGAAAGGCAAATAAACTTATAATCGAAGATATTATCCTCCCTAAGTCTGCCTACCGTAACGCCCATTCCGCCATAAATATCGCGGTCAAGTCCTGTTTGAGGGCGGTTTGGCTCATCGTAATAGGTTATAAACTGCTCGGGAGCGTGGGGAAGTCCTAATTTTTGCGGCTCGCCCTTATAATCTTCCCAGGCTTTTAGAATTTGTTCCTTTGTAGGCTTTCTCTCGAAGCTTACCGATACTGCTGCAAGATGACCGTCTGATACAGGAACACGAACGCACTGTGCAGAAATAGCAGGGGAGACGGCAGAAACAATTTTACCGTTTTCAACGCTTCCCCAGATTTTAAGTGGTTCTTTCTCGCTTTTTTCTTCCTCGCCGCCTATATACGGTATTACATTGTCAACAATCTCAGGGAAGGTTTTAAAAGTTTTTCCTGCGCCGGAAATCGCCTGGAAGGTTGTTGCACAAACAGCTTTTATGCCATATTCCATAAGCGGATTTAAAGCGGGTACATAGCTTTGTATCGAACAGTTGGGCTTTGCTGCTATAAAGCCTTTTTTTGTGCCCAGACGCTTCCTTTGTGAATCTATAACAGCAAAATGACCGTCATTAATCTCTGGAATAACCATCGGAACATCCTCGACCCAACGGTTAGCGGAATTATTTGATACAACAGGAAGCTCTGCCTTTGCGTATGCTTCCTCTAACTTTTTGATCTCGTCCTTTGACATATCAACAGCACAGAAAACGAAATCTGCATTTTTCTTTACTTCCTCAATATCGGCTGCGTTAAGAACAACCATATTTGCAACATATTCAGGAATTTCTTCCTTCATCTTCCAGCGGCCTGCTACCGCATCTTTGTATAATTTTCCGCTTGAAGAAGCGCTTGCAGCCAAAACGCTGATCTCAAAATAAGGGTGATTATCTAACAGAGTAATAAAACGCTGACCAACCATTCCTGTTGCGCCGATTATACCTGCTCTGAGTTTCTTTGACATATAAATTTCCATTTCTCCAACGATAATAATTTATAATTAAAAATAGGTAATAGGAAGAGCGTTTTCTCGTTGGCAAAACGCTCTTTTTCCTTATTATATTAATCTCCACGCCCTGCTGAGTACAAATAGTAATAAAAAGTTTATGGAGATACGCGTCGATGTATCACTATTTCTAGCATTTATTACGCTAAATTAAACTGCTGTATATTCCGGGGTCACTGCCCTCGATAATGGTTGCAGCACATACATTTTCATAAAAAGCCTTTGGTCCTATAGAACCGATAATAGCGTATCCATACCCTTCATCACGAAGAGCTTCCATACAGCGAAGGCATAAAACTTTTCCAATACCCTTTCCGCGATATGTAACATCAACTCCTGTCGGTCCAAAGAAAGCCTTGTATGTGCAGTCATAACCGCCAAAGCCGAGAATCTTATTTTCATTAACATCATATGCAATAAAGCAGGAAACCGGGTGTCTTGTAAAAGCGGTATCTATCTCATTTGCCCAACCTTCGGAAAAATGTTCAACAATCCATGCGTGAACCTTATCCTTGTTAGGTGTCATCGGGCGTATAATTCTTATGCCCTGCTCCTCAAGTTCTTTGTAGACCTGTGTGTTATCCTTTAAAGCATAAAGCCTTACAAGCATATCCGGCATATAAATCTACACTCCTTATTCAGAAACAGTGCTTTCAACTGACTCGGTTTCGGATACGTCATCAGATACTTCATCTGAAGTGTCATCTGATGTATCGTCATCAGCCACAGCGGGCATTCCGGTTATAGTTGCACCTTCATAAACCCTATCTCTGAGCGGCTGCCAGTTGATAATAGCATTTCCGGTTAAAACAATAGTTCCTGCGAAATCTTCTTTAAACGCATCCTTCATTCCCTCAACACTGGTTATTTTGTTGTAGGAAAGATCGAGGTTGGTTAAATTGTCAAGTCCTTTTACAGCTAACATATCAACAATCTCATTGTTGTCAAGTACAAGCTTTGTAAGCTTGGTAAGAGAATGCACTGCTGTAATGTCAACAATTTTATTGTAATTCATTGTAAGGTCTGTTAGTTCAACACAAGTTGCAAGTCCGCTTATATCAACTATAGAATTGTGGCTTAAGTTTGCTGTTGTAAGCTTTGTGCAGTTTTTGAGTGAGTTCAGATTCTCTATCTTGTTGTAGCTTAAGTCAAGTGAAGTAAGCTCAGTACAACCCTCTAAACCGCTTATATTAACGATAGAATTGTAACTTAACTTTGCAGATGTAAGCTTGGAGCAGTTCTTAAGCGAACTTAAATCTTCTATCTTATTATATGTTAAATCAAGTGTCTTAAGTGCTGTACAGCCTTCAAGACCGCTTATATCAACAAGCAATCCGTACTCATTAACGTCTTTATCATCATCATCTTCTTCTTCGGATTCATCGTCACTCTCTTCTGAGGTGGTATCTACGGAAATGTCCGAGGAAATGTCCGAGGATGTATCAACAGAAGCTTCATCCGAATTATCAGATACAGTTGCAGATATGTCATTCGAAATGTCATCTGAAACGTCATCCGAGGTTTCAGCAGGGGTATCATTGGTAGTATCTTGAGAAGTTTTAATTATAAGGTTCTCCAACGAGGTCATTTTTTCTAGTGCGTCGAGATTTGTAAACTCGTTATCGGATAAGTCAAGATTTTTCATCTTAACACAATTTGTGATACCGCTTATGTCGGTGATATCGTTCATGGCTGCGCTTAAATCAGTAAGGTTTTTAAGCTCTGATAACGAATTCAAATTGGTTAATTTATTGCCAGACAATAAAAGAGTGTCAAGATTTTCAAGTGTTGAAATAGCCGAAATATCAGTAAGCTCATTGCTCATAAGATTAAGCGAGGTAAGTGAGGTCAATGAAGATAACGGGTTAAGATCGGTTATTCTAAGTCCGCCCATTAAAAGAGATTCAAGCGTTGTTGCTTTTTCAATTCCCGTTAAACTTTTTACCTGCGAAGCGGAAATATCAAGATTCTTAAGGCTTTCGAAGTTTTCTATACCGTCAAGATTTTTAAGTCCCGAATATTGGGCCGAGAGATACTCCAGCTTTGTTAAACCGGAAAGCTGCGATAGATCAGTAAGATCAGATAACTTAATCTGGTTTAATACGGAATAAAAATCAATTTGCTGTATAGTTTCAGAATATTGAGAGTAATATGAAGTTATATTTGCATCTTGATACATCTGGTTTACATGGTCTGAGTCCATAACCGAGAGAACTCTAAGGTTCTTGAAAACAGCAAGGTCTTCCGCTTCTGTCAATATATAAGGAACAATTATTTTATTTTCCGGAACAGCTTCCTCAGAGGTTTCGTCGGTTTCGTTGGAGCTATCGGCTGCTTCTTCTGATTTGGTTATCATGTAATCGGTAAAGCTTTGCTCACCAATGACAACAACAGGCTGTGCATAAGAATACATGTTTGTTTTATCTGCATCATTTATTCCTATTTCACAGTAATAATAAAGGCTGTCGTATTTTTCCAGCATTTCTTCGGTTATCTGACGAGGTTTTACATCCAAAGCATCTGCTAATGCCTTTGCAAAATCCTGATCCTTAAAAAGTTTGTTGGTATTCATATATGATGTGAATACTATAAAACCTGTAGCTGCAACAAAGATAAGACAAGCTATTATTGTAGTAATTAAGCTTTTTCTTTGCTTTTTTCTGTTATAAACGCTCATTTAAAAATGTCCTCCGATTTTTTATACTTCCAAAAATAAATTTTATCATATTATTGTTTTTTTTACAATGATTTTTTAATTATAGCTTTATTCACTATAGGTTATTATTTTGTTGAAGCAAAGTTTGTTACCTTCATAAACTTCAACAGATCTACCGTAAGAGATACTGTCCTTATCCGGTGAATGGCGAATGCAGATTATTACTGTATCGGGAAATTGATTGAATTCCGGAGTTGAATAAATATCTAAGTCTTTTAAATAAACACCGTATTCGTCTATCGCATTCTCGGGAATATCCTTCTCATATAAAACATCAGAAAGCTTTGCTAAAACACCGGCTTCTAAAAGAATGTCGTAATAATATTTTTCAACTATATAAATTACGCTCTCACCGGTTCTTATTTCAGCTTGAAAGCGCTTCATTACCTCTGTATTAGCATCAGCATCGATAATAATTCCGCTTGTTTCGCTTGTAAGAGCGGTAAGCTCCATATAAGCTATAGTTTTTCTTTCGTCTTTATTATAATCCTCGATCATTCCTTCTAATTTTTCTTTAATTTCGTAAGTGCCATTTACAGAAACTGTCGCTTTTCCGACAAAAAGAATACTTACATCTGGTTCGTGTTTTTGTGTAAGCTGATATATACCAATGGAAATAAATAAAATAATAGCACTTCCGAAAATTATCATCCATTTATTGTAATACCAGATATGCTCACACCATTCTTTAAAGGTGAGTTTTTGTGTTTTCTCCATACGTAAAATTACTTTTCTCCGACGGTATTTACCGAATGCAATTACCTAATAAAAAGCTATACCATCCCTCGCCGGTGAAATGGTTTTTAAATTACCTATTTTGCGGTGTAAACTATTTTATTTCAGGCTTCATGGTGGGGAAAAGCAACACGTCTCTTATTGAAGCCGAATCAGTAAGCAACATTATAAGGCGATCAACTCCGATACCGAGACCGCCGGTCGGAGGCATACCGTATTCAAGTGCGTTCAGGAAATCCTCATCCACGTCGTTTGCTTCAGCGTCTCCTTTAGCTTTCTTTGCAGCCTGCGCTTCAAAACGTCCTCTTTGGTCAATCGGGTCGTTAAGCTCGGAAAAAGCGTTTGCGATTTCTCTTCCTACAATAAACAACTCAAAGCGTTCTGTGTAATCGGGATTGCTCGGCATTCTCTTTGCTAGCGGGCTTATTTCAACAGGATGATTCATAATAAAAGTAGGCTGAATAAGATTTTCTTCAACATATTTTTCAAAGAACAGGTTGAGAATATCACCCTTCTTGTGATGAGACTCAAATTGTATATGATGTTGTTTTGCAAGTGATTTTGCATCTTCTTCGCTTGTTACAGTATAGAAATCAACTCCACAAGCATTCTTAACTGCATCTGCCATCGAGAGCCTTGCAAAAGGCTTTTCAAAATCAATCTCAACATCACCATAGGTGATAATAGTTTTGCCAAGTACCTTTTTTGCAACAGTGCGGATAAGGTCCTCGGTCAAGTTCATCATTCCGATGTAATCTGTATACGCTTGATAAAGCTCCAACATTGTAAATTCTGGGTTGTGACGGGTGTCCATACCCTCATTTCTAAAAACTCTGCCCAACTCATATACACGCTCAAAACCGCCTACAATAAGCCTTTTCAAATGAAGCTCAAGTGCAATTCTCAAAACCATGCTTATGTCCAGGGTATTATGATGGGTTATAAACGGACGTGCGTTTGCACCACCTGCCATGTTGTGGAGAATAGGTGTTTCTACCTCTAAAAAGGACAAATTGTTAAGGTAATTTCTTATCTCGGATATTATTTGCGAACGCTTTAAAAAAGCGTCCTTTACCTGCGGATTAACTATTAAATCAACATATCTCTGACGGTAACGGAGGTCCTGATCCTTCAAACCATGCCATTTTTCGGGAAGGGGAAGCAATGACTTTGAAAGTAGAACAAGCACTTTTGCATGAATGGAAGTCTCACCTCTGCGAGTTTTGAATACAAAGCCCTTAAGACCTATTATATCGCCAATATCCCACTTGCGATAATCTAAAAAAGCTTCTTCCCCAATATCGTCTATACGTATATAAACCTGAATTCTACCGCTTTCGTCAGCGAGGTCAATAAAATTAGCCTTGCCCATGTCCCGGCTGCTCATTATTCTGCCTGCGACTGAGACATCCTTATTTTCGTATTCCTCAAACTTTTCTTTTATTACTCCGACATGGTCGGTTACATCATACTTAACGATAGAAAACGGATTTTTTCCTGATTGCTGCAAATCAAAAAGTTTTTGCCGTCTTATCCTTAAAATTTCACTTAAATTTAATTCGATATCCTGCTCGTTTATTATTTCATCACTCATTATGGGTGTCATTCCTTTATTTTGTCTTAATATAATTATTTTGAAATAGATGATATAGTAAATTTCTCGACACCTGACGGTGTTTCAACACTTATACTGTCACCGATTTTTTGTCCTAAAAGAGCTTTTCCGAGAGGGCTTTCATCCGAAATGCAGAAGGTAAGAGGGTCTGCTTCGGTTGTGCTAACAATTTTATACTCAACTTCCTCGTCGGTATCAATGATGTGTATGGTAACTTTATTTCCTATATTTACCTTATCCGTTCCAAGATCATTGTCATCAAGCACTATTGCATTTTTAAGGGTTTCTTCAAGATGTGCAATCTTACCTTCTATTTCTGCTTGTTCATTTTTTGCTTCATCATATTCACTGTTCTCCGAAAGATCACCGAAAGAACGTGCTTTTTGTATTGCCTGTGCAACTTCCTTACGCTTTACCGTTTTTAGTTGTTCCAATTCATTCTGCAGCTTTTTCATGCCCTCATTGGATACTATCAATTGCTTGGCCATATAGAAATTTCTCCTTTGTCTTTATAGTTAGTTATTATCTGATTTTATTATTTCAATAGCTTTTTGAAGCTGAATATCCTCTTCGTTTGTCAACATATAAAATCTTGCCATGAGTTCGTCAGACATAACAACCTCAACATCCGGTGTTATTCCGATACCATTATAATTTTCACCCTTAGGGGGGTTATAATATGCGGTAGAAAGTTTCAAGCCGCTTCCGTCAGCAAGTTTTGTTATAGTTTGCATTGTACCTTTTCCAAAGGTAGTTGTTCCGACTATGGTTGCTAAATTATAATCCCGCAAAGCTGCTGTAAATAGTTCTCCTGCTGAAGCTGTGTTTCCGTTTGCGAGCACAACCATCGGTGCATTCAGACAAGCTGCATCTGATTCCTTTTTTGTTATATTACCATCTTTATAAACGATTTCCGTTATAGTACCTTCGGGAAGAAGTAAATCAAGTACCGATACTATTGAGCCTAAATCACCGCCCGGATTGTTACGTACATCAAAAATATACTTAATACAACCGTCGTTGGATGCTTTGTCAAGTGCGTTTTTAAACTGCTCGAATGTATTTCCGTCAAACTCGGTTATTGTTATATAAGCGATCTCGCTATCTAACTTTTCGTATAAGACACTCTCGTTCACAATTTCAGTACGGACAACAGAAAAGTTTATATGCTGTTCACCGCGTTTTATAACCAAATCAACAGATTCACCGGTTTTACCTCTGACGGAGTTTATAGCAGAATAATATGTGTCGGAGGTAAGTTCTATGTCTTCGATTTTAACAATTATATCACCTGCAATAATTCCGGCATCCAGTGCAGGGGAATTTTGCATAACACCTGTTATATATATACCCTCTGTTTCATTGTCATATGCAACATGAACACCAATTCCGACAAGTTCTCCGCTGTTATCAGCCAGATATGATTCCATTTCGTCAGCTGTAAGGTATATGGAATAAGGGTCTTCGAGACTATCGATATAAGCACTTAAATAAGCATCCTCAAACTCAGCTTCATCTGTGCTGTTTATAAAGTTGCTCGAAACCTGATTGTAAACATCGTTCAGCTTATCATAAAAGCTTTCTTTTTCATACAATTCGTTAAGCTCGGTATTGTTTTGATTCTTAAACACATTCACAGTTATTAAAAATGTTGCAATACAGAACACAAGAATAAGAACAATACAAGATCCGATCGATAACCTCTTTTTCATTATAAAATTGATTACTCCTTATTACCAGGGTGAATAGTTTGAAAAAATTTCAAACACGGTTTTGTGCCGTTCGGCACAATCGTCAAACGCAGCCTTTAGGTGCGTTTATTACTGTCGGCATAAATGCCGAGGAAGGGTATGGTCAAAACTATTTATATTTTATTATTCTTTTTCGGATATACATTCGGAAGATAGGAATCCGGATTTACATATGAACCGTTCTTGATTACACTAAAATGCAGATGATTGCCTGTCGAGCGGCCAGTAGTGCCTACATATGCAATAACCTCACCTTGCTTAACATTATCGCCTACCTTGGCAACAAGGCTGCTGCAATGAGCATAAAGAGTCGAATATCCGTCCCCATGATAAATAACAACAACATTTCCGAATCCGCCTGCATATTCGCTGCGTGTAACGGTTCCGCTCTTTGATGCTACTATCGGAACACCGCCAGCAGCTGCTATATCAAGTCCGTTATGTATATCAGCTCTTCCGGTAAAAGGATCGGTTCTCCAGCCAAACCAGCTTGAAACATACCAGCTATTTCCAGATTTTATAGGCCATCTGTAATTGGTTTCGCTGTTTATCAGTTCATCGCGTTCTTTTTTCAAAGAAGCGATTTTTGCCTTGGTTTGTGCTATCAAATTATCTGTATTACTGTATTTATCGGTTAATTCACCAACACTGGCACCAATTTCTGCAGCTTTTTTATCAAGCCCGGTCTTTATATTAACAAGTTCATTATTTTTATCTATTAAATCTGATTTATAAGTGTCAAGTGCACCGATTGCATTTTCATGATTAGCCCTTGCTGTTTCAAGGTCGTTCATTGTAAGTTTAAGCGAATCCATTACAGAATCAGTATAATCAAGAAAATATTTTAAGTTGTCGACTCGTGTAAGAAAATCAGAAAAATTTTTAGAATCCAATAAAATCTCAAAATAACTGTCATCTTCTTGCTTAAAAGAATAAAGTATTAAAGAAGAAAATAAATCTTGATAATAAACAAGATTCTCTTCTTGTATCAGAACATTTGCTGCCAGTTCGGAAAGTTTTATCTCAAATGTCTCTATTGTTGATTCGGTAAGAGCTATTTCTACCTCTATAGTTTCGATTTGCCGTATGTAAACACCTAATTGATCTGCAGTAACGTTTGATTGCTTGTCCAGATCATTAATTTCATTACCAAGAGAGGCTTTCTGATTTTGGAGAGAAACAAGAAGATTCTCGCATTCCTTTAAATCAGCTTCTACCTGCCCAAGCGTTCGAGCATCTGTTTCCTGAGGAATTGAAACCGCAAAGAAAGTAAAAACCATGGATAGACATAAAAACAACGATATAATCTTTTTTGTAACACGCATTTAAACTTCCGTTCCTTTCATAAACAAGATTATTACGCTAACAAGCATAAAATCCTAAACTTTCAGATACTTTTTGATAGATATACTGCTGGAAATTATACCTGCAAATAAGCCTATACCAAGAAATGCAATTAAAATAAGCTTAACATATTCATTAAATGGTGTAAAAAGTAAGGTAGCTGTTTCTGCGGTTTCACCAAGAACAGAGGTGTTTTGTCCTGTAATAAAATCCTTGATTACAAAATCATATAAATAATACTGCAGACCAAATGCAACTCCTGCTGAAACGATGCCTATAATAATACCTTCGATAATAAAAGGTGTGCGGATAAAGCTTTTGGTAGCACCGCAATACCGCATAAACATTATCTCGTTTCGTCTTGAGTGCATTCCGAGTTTGATTGTGTTCATGATTACGAATAATGAAATAATCAAGAGTATTCCCATCATACCTGCACCGATAACGGTAAGGGTATTGTTAATACTATTTACCTTGTCATATAAATCTATGTTTTCTTTTATATCATCGGGGGATATATACTTAATATTGCCAAGTCTTTCCTGTAGTTTATAAACAAGCTCAATATCGAAATTCTCATCCGAGAAGGGTGTGAATTTTATTTCATAACTATTAGGGAGTGGATTATCTTTTGGAAAGAGATTATCTGGTAATTTAGTCGAATTTTTAAATTTTTCCAGATTTTCTTTTTTTGTGTAATACTTATATTCCTCTATATTTCCCAGTTCATCGTTGATTTTTATCAATTCGTCTTCGACTTCATCAATCTGTTCCTGACTTAAATTATCGGGCAGGTATATTTTAATCAGATTAATATCATCGGTCATCTTGAAGTTGGTGTCTATATTATCTATAACAACATAAAAAGTTCCCAGAATAATCATACAGGAAACAAGAATAAGCGTAGATGCAATAGACATCACGCCGTTACGAAATATCCCTATAAAACTCTGTCCGATATGATAGAAAAAGGTACTAATTATCCTCATCTGAATAGCCCCCTATTCTATCTGAAACAATAAGCCCGTCTTTAATTGTTATAACCCGCTTTTTAAATCGTGTTACTATACCACGGTCGTGTGTTACAACAATTACTGTCTTGCCTAATTTATTAATTTTTAAAAGCAAATCCATAATGCCGTTTGTCATTTCCGGGTCAACATTACCGGTTGGCTCGTCCGCAATAATAATCTGTGGATTGTTTACCAGCGCTCTTGCAAAAGCAACACGCTGTTTTTCACCACCAGCGAGCTCGCTGGGGAAATGGTCATACTTTTCAGATAAACCGACTACATTTAAAAAGAAAGGCACACGCTTGCGTATAAGCGACGGATTTTCACCGATTACACGCATAGCAAATGCAACATTCTCATATGCAGTTTTATTGTCAAACAATCTGAAATCCTGAAAAACGACACCCATAGTACGCCTGAGATAAGGAATCTTACGTTCTTTGATTTTCTCAAGCTTATAACCGTTTATATGCAATTTTCCGGAAGATATTTTTTCTTCGCGGAGAAGTAATTTAGTTAGTGTTGTTTTACCAGCACCCGAATGTCCGACAATGAAAACAAACTCTCCGTCTTCTATTTTAAGATTAACATTTTTTAGTGCGATGGTGCCGTTTGGGTAGACCATTGATACATCACAGAATTCAATCATTTTCCTTTTCCTTAAAACATGGTGGGTTTACTTATTACATATTTCTTAACCATAAGCGCAACCTTAAATGTGATTGCGTGGTCAAATTCTCTGAGATCAAGTCCGGTCAGCTTTTTGATTTTCTCAAGACGGTAGACCAGCGTGTTACGATGTACAAAAAGCTTTCTGGAAGTCTCGGAAACGTTAAGATTATTGTCAAAAAACGCTTGAATTGTCATAAGGGTTTCTCTGTCAAGACTTTCCAGAGAGCCACGTTTAAACACTTCCTGCAGAAACATCTCGCAGAGTGTTGTGGGCAGCTGATATATAAGTCTGCCTATACCAAGGGTCTCGTAATTAATTGTAGCTTTTTCGGTGTCAAAAACCTTGCCGACTTCTAGCGCAACCTGTGCGTCCTTGTATGAACGGGCAAGCTCCTTTATACTGGTAACTACAGTTCCGATACCGATAACAACCTTCATATAAAATTCACTAGAAACGGTGTCAACTATATTCTTCGCAAAAGATTCAATGTTCTTGTTTTCGGCGGCAGTTTTTAGTTCCTTAACCAGGACTATATCCGATTCTCCTACACTGATAACATAATCACGTCCCTTGTCAGGGTACATGTTCTGAATTATATCAAAAGGAATTATATCACTCTTATTATGAAAACGGATTAGATACACTACTCGGTTAACCTCATTGTCAAAATGAAGCTCCTTCGATTTTATATATATATCTCCCGGGAGAATATTATCGAGAATAATATTCTTGATGAAATTAGTTTTATCATATTTTTCATCATATAGTGTTTTTATGTTGGAGAAGGATATGGACAGCAGAGAAGCTATATTTTTAGCGGTATCGTCCTGACCTTCAACAAAAACCACAAATTCTATACGCGCATGTGAACCTATCGGGCGATAGGTATAACCTTCCCATATTATTGTATCAAAGGTATAAGAAACTTCTTCCAGAATCTCCTTATTAACTTCGCCAATTCTGGTAAGCTGGCTGCAGGCAATTATGATACCCTTATCGTCCAGTATCCCTATGTTACGGTCAACGGCCTCTTTCATCTGATAAATTAAGCCTTGAAAAAGCTTATTGCTCATATATTCATTCATACCTTTCTTATACAATAAAATTTTTGGTTAAATGTGTCTTATAAAATGCAACCGTATAAAAAGAATTTGCCTAAAAGTCGTTGACATGCCGTAATTTAGTATAATAAGTGCTTTTTCCCATCTTTACCTTTTATTTTACAATATTTTTGCAAAAAAAGCAATAGTAAACGAAAGATTTTTACTGAAAATAAACGGAAATAAGATATCCGTTTATTACAACTTTATAATTATAATACTTTTTTATTTCTCTAATAAGATACTTATTACCGAAAGTACAAATCCACTTGCAGTTTCAGTACGCAGAATACGGTTACCCAACCCGATCAGAGGAATACCATGTTCGATTGCAATATCGGTTTCACCGGATGAAAGTCCACCCTCGGGACCGATTAGAAAGGAAATTTTATTTGGATTTTTATCCTCAAGAAAGTTTTTTATATGCAAGGTTTCGCTGCCTTCATAACATATAAAATATAAGTCGTCTCGCTGCATTTCTTCACATGCTTTTTTATAGCTAACAGGTGTTTTTACGGTCGGAATAATTCCCCGACCGCATTGAGAAGAAGCAGAAGAGGCTATTTTATTAAGCCTTTCGATTTTTTTTGCAAAAGCCTTATCGTCAGGACGGGAAACGCAACGTTCGCAAAGTACAGGTACGATTGAGGTTACGCCCAGTTCCACCGATTTTTGAATTATTGTGTCAAACTTATCACCCTTTGGAATACCCTGATACAGAGTAACCTCAAAAGGAAGTTCGCTACTGCATATTTTACCTTCTCCAAGGGTTACAAATAAATCTTCGCCATCAACTTTACTTATAACTCCATCGAATTCCGTCCGTTTCATATTACATATAATAATATGGTCTCCGGCACGTAAACGTAACACCTTTAAAAGATGAAAAGCATCGCTACCTGTTATACGTACTGTATTTCCTTCTATGATTTCTTTGGTTATAAATATTCTGGGAATTGACGACATATATTAAAATCCAACCTTTTATATTAAATACAAGCTTAAAACATTATACATTGTATTAATAAAAATGTCAATTAGCACATATAGCTTTACCATAATTTGTTAAATAGGGAGAGAAAGTTCGAAAATTTGTGCAATCTGTCGAAAAAAGCATAAGTTACCATTCAAAAATAACTTGACTTTTTGCGTAAAGTGTTGTAATATAAAACAACAAAGAAAGAATGTTCGGGAGGTATTGAGTTATGGCAGCAAAGAATGAAAACAACGAGTATGATGTTTTTACTCTCACCGATGAGGAAGGCAATGAAAGCCAATTTGAGCTTCTTGGCAACCTCGAGATTGACGGAAACAAATATGTCGCTTTAATTCCATTTGAGGGCGAAGATGACGAGTATGTTATATTGAAGATTAGTACAGATGAGGACGGTAACGAAATACTCCTGACTATCGACGACGACGATGAATTCGACAAGGTTGCAGATGCTTTTGAGGACAACTTCATGGGTGAATATGATTTGGATGAGGATTCAGATGCCGATTTTGAGGACGATGAAGAAATCGATGGCAATAATGAGGACGACGAATAAAATCCACCAATCGCCATTAATCATGTTTAAAAATTAAGAAAATAAAATATACCTGCGAAGTTCGTGTTATAAAAACAAGCATGCTTGTTTTTTGCCTATGTTAAAACCCACATTAACGACAGGGAGTTCAGATTCTTGAGCGGTGAGCAGGCCTCCCGCATATTAGCTGCTTATGTCACCTTTTATGCGGACGTTGGAAGTTCTAAAGCAAAAGAGAGGACACCCACCTGCATAAGGCAGGGTTTCGTTTCATAGGAACACGGCTTTGCGGGTTATGTACACATTAATATTAAGACGCATACCTATTACGGGTGTGCGTCTTGATTTTTGTATAGTGATTAAAAATTAAATCATTAAGTTGTTTTATGAAAAAAGGACTGATACATTGTCCACGCATCAATCCTTTGCTTTATCAGTTTTATTTTATGTACGCCTTTTTATTCGGCGGTTGCTTCTGCTGTGGTTGCTTCCTCATCAAGAGCGGCAGTTTTAGCTTCTGCATCCTCGAGTAAAGCTCTTATAGAAAGGCTTACTCTGCTTTTCTCAAGATCAATAGCGGTTATTTTTGCGGTTATCTTATCACCGAGTTTAAGAACCGAAGCAGGGTTACCGACAGTTTTTAAAGCTATTTGCGTATTATGGATAAGTCCGTCAACACCGGGAATAATCTCAGCAAAAGCACCAAATGGCATAAGGCTGACAATAGTAGCGTCAACAACATCGTCGACCTTGTATGTGTTTTCGAAAATTTTCCAGGGATTGTTTTCGTCGGTCTTGAAGCCCAAAGAAATTCTCTTTTTCTCGGGGTTTATATTCTTGATGTAAACTTCAATTTGGTCACCGATTTTAAACAACTCAGACGGAGGTTTAAGTCTGCCCCACGAAAGCTCGGTTATATGAACCATACCGTCAACAGGTCCGATATTAACAAAAGCACCGTAGTTGGTAAGTGAGCGAACAGTTCCGGTAAACTTTTGACCAACCTCAGCGGTTGTAAAGAAATCATCGGCATCCTTTTTATGCTGCGAACGTGCTGCGTTTCGTATAGAACCTACCGCACGCTTGCGCTGATCGTTAATTTCTATTATTTTAACACTTACTTTTTGTCCTTTTAATTGTTCAAGGGAGCCGTCCTTGGGAATTCCTGTCTGAGATGCCGGTACAAATACTTTTACCGATTGTACATTTACGATAACACCGCCTCTGATAATCTCTCTGACTGTACCGCTAAGAACGCTTCCGTCTTCAGAAGCCTTTTGAATAGATCCCCAATTCTTGGATTGGTCAATCCTTTTCTTAGAGAGAAGAACAGTACCTTCAACATCATTGAACTTAATACAAATAACGTCAATCGGATCACCGACATGATATTCCTGTTCGAGGTCAACACCGCTGTCGGAGGTTATCTCGTCATAAGGCAAAATTCCTGTGTGCTTAGTTCCCAAGTCTACATGAATCTCCGCAGGACTTACCGCAGAAATTACACCGGTTACCCTTTCCCCTGTATTTAAAGTTTTGAAGGACTGATCGAGCATTTCAGCAAAGCTGAGTTCCTGATTAGTGATGTCTGTCATTGTTTGTAAAACCTCCTGTATTATGCTGCTCGGAGTTGAAGCCCCTGCAGTTATAGCTATTTTTTTGGAATTTTTGAAAACCGTCGGAGGAAAATTATAAAGCTCCTTGGCTGTTTCAATATGAATTGCATACTTACAATTCTTTTCAGCAATATGAAATAATTTTGCAGTATTAGAGCTTGATGCACCTCCGACAACGACTATCAAGTCGTTATCAGCCGATAATGAAAGGACTTCTTTTTGCCTCTCGTCGGTCACACTGCATATTGTATCAAAAATCTTTACATTTGTATATAGATATTTTATGAATTTTTGGCAATTTTCCCATTCATTTATATTGTAAGTAGTTTGTGCTACAAGTATTAAATTTGAGTCCTTTGATAAGTCTGCCGGAAGATTATTTTTGAGTTCCTCAAAGTCGGAAAAAATAAACACTTTACCTTTTGCAAAACTCTTGATACCCTGTACTTCAGGATGATTCTCATCACCCATAATTATAACAGTTGCATCCTCCGGTTGGTTTGAAACAATCTTGTGTATTTTTTTTACAAAAGGGCAGGTAGCATCTATAAAATCCATCTCTTTTTGTTCAAGACGGTCATAAACTTGCTTGGTAACTCCATGTGTACGGATAAATACAATCGAATTTTCTTTGGGAACCTGATCGATTTCATGTGGCTCGACTATTTTAACTCCGCGTTGCTTTATGGAATTGGTAAAGGTCTTATTGTGTATAATTTCTCCGACACAGTATATATCTTTTTTTTCATTCGGCTTGTTTACGGCGTTCTCCAGCTCTGTTTCAAGAATAGATACTGCACGCTGCACACCAAAGCAAAAGCCACTGCTTTTTGCAAGCGTTATCTCAGCCATATTTATTACCATTCCATTCCTCGGCATTTATGCCGACAGTAACAAACGCACCTTAAAGGCTGCGTTTGACGATTGTGCCGGAACGGCACAAAACCGTGTTTGAAAATTTATTTTTCAAACTTAACTCCATCTGATTTTATATTAAAAATTCTTCCCTCAAAAGGCTTGCATACAAACGAAAAACAATATTCCGAAATATCCTTTTTCCTTGGATTATCTTTGCAGTTTAAATATTCCTCGGCTTTTATTGGCTTGCCGATAACAACTTCTGTTCTGCGGAAAAATCCGGGGTATAGTCTTTTTGTAATAATAGAAACTGGCAAAACTGGCATTTCGGTCATGGAAACAATAAGACCCAAGCCTGCTTCAGCCTGTTCAGTACGTGGCATAACACCCCTTACTCTGGTACCCTGCGGAAAAATACAGACGCTGTCATCGTCTTTAATAGCGCTTACAATTGTTTTTATTGCCTGTATATCGCTTTTACCTCTGTTTATTGTAATTACACGCACATGATTAAACAACCAACTGAAAAAACGAAATCTGATTAGGGTAGAACGCGCGACAAAGCGCTGTGTCCTCTTTAACGCATATGCAATAAACGCAGGGTCAGCGAAAGACGAATGATTTGCACAAGTTATATAATTTGTTTTTGGCTCGTTCTCTTGTCCTGTTACCTTTATAAAAAATAATATTTTAACAAACGGTATCAGAAAAATTCTTAAAATTCTATAAAACATTAACCTAACTTTTCCCTGATTATATTTTTTAATTCGTTTAGATTTTCATCTATACTCATGCCCGAATTATCATGAATAACGGCATCCTCGGCAGGAACTGTCGGAGCTATCTCTCTTTCTCTGTCGTTTTTATCACGCCAGATTATATCGGAAAGGACATCTTCGTACTTTACATCCTGTCCTTTGGAAATCAATTCTTCATAACGTCGGTGCGCTCTTGTTGCATCATCCGCATACATAAAAATTTTTACCTGTGCATCGGGGAGAATTACCGTACCTATATCTCTGCCATCCATTATAACATTGTTGTTGTCGGCTATATTGCGTTGCAAGTCGAGTAAAAAGCTTCTTACTTCGGGGATTTTTGATACATCAGAAGCATATTTTGAAATTATGGGCGTACGAATTTCTTCTCCTATGCGTTCATTGTTAAGAAAAACAACCCCGCCGCCGTCTATTAGGCTCATGGAAATATTAATTTTGGGTAAAAGAGCAATTATTCCATTTTTATCATCGGATGCCAGTCCTTTACGTTCAACATACAGCCCGATTGTGCGATATAATGCACCGGTATCAATATAAACAAAACCCAATTCTTTTGCAAGTAGCTTTGCCATTGTACTTTTTCCCGAACCGGAGGGCCCGTCAAGTGCAATTTTAATTGTAATATTTGCCATAAAGCTTTACCTCCGAAATTAAATTTTGATACAAATTATATTATATAATATATCACAAAAATATGCAATAGTTTTCTATGCAAATATTACAAATAAAAAAGAAAAACCGCTCAAAAAACGAGAGGTTTTTATTAATTTTGCTGTTATAAACAAATTAATACCTTATTAAAAATAAACAACGTATATCCAACCCAAAATACCGTGGAAAATTGCCCATAATACAGATTTCCAAGTAACAAACGAAATTACCATAGCCAAGCATGAGTCAAAACCAATTCCGGTTTTAGCAGCTTTACCAATATATACGTTTCTATTTTCCATTTACATAACCTCGCTTATGTAAAATTTATCATACTTTATTATATACAGTTTAAATAAATATTACAATGTCTTATAAAAAAATCCGTCCAGATAAACATTTTTTTATTGGGTAAATATATTTCTGTCGAATTAATTGTTGAATATCCTATTTCATTCATTTCAATTATTAAATCATTTTGGGCAATGTCATTATGTATTTTACTTATGTCATTAAATGCAGCTGTATAAGGAGAGTCAGAAACAAAATCGACATCTAAGTTCTTTTGAATTACACAAGACACATATCGGGGAGTTGTTTTTTCTATTTGCTTTATGAACTTTTTTACACCGATATATTCAATAAACAAATTTGCAATAACTAAATCTACTTTTGGAATATTAATATTTTCATTGGAAATATCAAGGTTTTCTAATATAAGACAACTGCTTAAATAATCATATCTTTGCCTGCAAACATCCAAATAGTTTTGATTTATATCAATGCCATAAACCGTTTTTATCTTTATGGGATTAATATATTCTAACCCGTTTCCACCGGATATGCCTAATATAGCAATAGTTGAAATATCGTCATATTTATTAATTTGGCATTTCATTATACTGTTTAAGGTTTGTATTTGATTTATAATCGGTAGCTTCATATGATTCTCATAATCGTTAAGCGAAACATTTTCCCAAGGGTTAGACATGATAATCTCCTTATAATTTTTACATCCATCTAATAATTAAGTTATAACAAAAGGATAAAAATGTCAATAGCAGTTTAATATAAACAGTTCATATAAGTGTATGGATTCGCAACATATATTTCGTTAGGATACACCTTCCACAGGCAAAACTATGCTTGAACAGGACGATATGCATCTCAAATTTTCAATCCGTAACTTTGTTTACCTAATGTTTTCTGTACGGCTAATAACTTTTCGACTGTTCCATATCGCAAATATGCATCAGAAAAAGTATAGATTATCTGAAATATTAATATATATTTTGGATTATACGCTTATAGCTTCAATTGTGTTCTTTTTATATTGTTCTATTGATTTTGAAGAAAATATTACATGCAAATAAGAAGTTATACTGATGATAATGTTAAATTGCAACAAAATATTTGGCTTTTATAACAATAATATATATACAAACGGACTAAGCTTTATAAACTTAGTCCACATGCTTTAATTCGACAAATAAACGAAGTTTAATTAGAATAATCAAAACATTAGTTTACGATTGTTATTATTACTCTTTTTGCCCGAGAACAAGCTAAAATATCTTTTTCCGACTTATTAAAATATTCCAATAATTCTTCGTTTGTAATAATTTCTATGCTCTCAATTTCTGCTTTCATGGATAGATTATTTTCTGATTTATATCTCCTCATATCAGAAATGATTTCTTTAAGGTTATTGCCGAACATTAAAATGTTCTCTTTAATAATTGTTGGTTTTTCCCATTTCAACCTATGAATTGAATCTGCATGTTCAAAGCTTTTGAAAAATTCTTGATAAATATACTCCGTGATATGAGGAACATAAATTGCATAAAGTTTTAAAATATTAAACAATGAATAATACAGTGCATATTGACCCGAGCAACGCTCTTGTTCGCCATGAATATCCGGTCGATACAATCTTTCTTTTGTTATTTCTACATAATTATCGCAAAAGTCTTTCCAAAACAATTCATCAATCTCATGTCTTGCCGAACCAATCTCGTATTCGTTTAATAGCTTTTTCGCTTTAACGATTGTCTCATTTGTACGCTCAATAATCCATCGATCTATTGGTAAGAGCTGTAGCTTGATTGAAAAATCAATATCTTGCAGATGAAAAATAGCAAATTTAGATGCGTTCCACAACTTTATGATAAATCTCTTTGAAACAGATAAATCATCAACCGAGAAGAAGGTATCTGTACCAAGTTTCGTACTCGCTGCCCAATAACGCAAGACATCGGCAGAATTATTTGCAATTAGCGTTGTAGGATTTAACTCGTTATTACTTTTTGATTTGCTTATCTTCTCTCCTTTTTTGGCAAGAACGAATCCGCTAATCATCAAGTCCTTCCACGGCAACTTGCCTGTATGGTATAGATTTCTGACAACAGTATAGAATGTCCATGTGCGAATTATTTCATGAGCATGCGTTCTCATACTCATTGGTACAAGCGAAAGTCCTAAGCGTTCGTTAATCTGTGGTGTGATAGACGAAGTTGCCCAAGTATCAAACACCGCACTTTCAGGTATGAACTCTTTACAGTCACACTCACAAATTCCATCATATTGGGTTTCAAGAGGATTGATTGGTAGTTGTTCAAGTTTTGCAATAACAGCCTTCCCACAATCCTTACAATACCAAACAGGAAACGGAACACCAAAATATCTTTGACGAGAGATACACCAATCCCATTTAAGATTTTCTACCCATGCAATATAGCGGTTTTTCATTTGTGCAGGATACCAATTGATTTCATCGGCGGCCTTTAAAAATTCTTCTTTACCAGATAGAACATCAATATACCATTGTTTTGATGGTATGATTTCAATCTCTTTTCCACAACGCTCGTGTATAGCAACGTCGTGTGTTATATCTTCGGATTTTAATAAAAGATTGTTTTCCTCAAGTAGTCTTATAATTTCCTTTCGTGCAGCAATAACCTTAAAGCCGCCAATTAGCGGAACATCATCAACAATGTAACCATTCGGCAATATTACTTTTCTATAAGGCAAGGAATGCTCGGCGTACCATTCGGCATCTGTGCTGTCTCCAAAAGTTGCACACATAACAACACCTGTACCTTTATCAAGGCTGACTTTATCATCTGTCAAAATCGGAATATCATAATTGTATAAAGGAACGGTTGCATACTTGCCTACATACTGTAAATATCTCTCGTCGTTTGGATTTACGAAAAGGCAAACGCAACCATATAACAGTTCTGGACGAGTGGTGGCAACTTCTAATGATTTACCATCAACAATAAATGGGATATAATTAAATGTTGAATCAATATCCTTTGTATCTAGCTCGGCTTGTGCAATTGATGTCTGGCATTCAGTGCACCATAAAACTGGTGACTCCTTGGTGTATGCTTTTTTAATATTAACAAGTTCTAAAAATAGCTCTTGAGATATCTTCATTACAGATGAACTAATAGTCTCATACTGCAACGACCAATCAACAGAAAAACCAAGTGATTTCCATAGTTCTTTGAACTCCGTTTCGTATTTTTCGGTTGTAATAATACATTTTTCAATGAATTCACTTCGTGGCATATTTTTTGCGATTATACCTTCATCTCTTTCAACTAAACGCTCAGTTGGAAGACCGTTGTCATCAAAACCAAACGGATAAAAAACATTATAGCCCTGCATCCTCTTAAAACGTGCAATCATTTCCGCTTGCGTATAGGAAAAAATATGACCGATGTGTAGACTGCCGCTAACTGTTGGTGGAGGAGTGTCAATTGAATATATTTCCCCCTCATCGTTTTGATCAAACTTGTAGATTTGCTCTTTTCCCCAAAACTCCTGCATCTGTTTTTCGATTTGCTCGAAAATGTAGTTTTTCTCCATGAGTGATACCTCCATATTAAATATTTAATCGAACACAATAAAAACGCCCTAAAGTAATTAATTACTTTAGGGCGAACATAATGTCCGTGGTACCACCTAAATTCACAATGCCTTGCGATATCAAGACTATGTGCACTTTAATCGATGCGGGATATCTTTGACATTAAAAAGTCTTTGTATATCCGATATCGTTTTCCCCTCCTGCGGCAGCAGGATTTTTGACGGTGGAAATTCCGTTGAAGTCTACTAGGAAAGAATATATCAAAAAATATGTTACTTTGAAATATAATTTCCGTTCGGTTCACAGCTCAAAGGCTACTTCCAGAGGTTTTTGACCCCAAGTCAAAAGACTTTACTATCATCATGAAGGTTTACACCACCCACCTTCTCTCTTTGCTTCCGATGAGTATGTACTCCTCCTCGTCAATGCCTTTATTGTATTCAATTTACGATAGTATATGCTGTTTTTAATAAAAAGTCAATATATTTCTTTTAAAGTTTTATATGCTTCGATTGTAGCACGCATATAAGAATTATAGAACTCCGGAGTTTCATAACAGCTTATATCCACTCTTTGATAAATCATCCGCATAGCATCTAAAAACTTATATTTAACAAACTTAAAAAGTGCTTTGAAAAAACCGAAGCGCCTTTTTTATTAATATTAAAGAATAGTTTATGGGGTATTTAATCATTTCAAATCCCATTCTTCCAGCAGCCATTCGTTTCGTTTGATGAGCCACTCACGCAGATAGGATATGTTTTTATCGTAAGTATTGAAAGGAACACGCTCGTAATCGCTGTCTTTTCTTGTTATTATCCAACCCGCCTTTTTATAATTGTCATCAAAACTTTTGCCGTATTGAATAAGTAGCCTATCTATTTTATTTTTACCGAGTTCGTTATCGGTGGTGAGATTAATAATAAATGGCTGCAATTCTAGATATCTTTCCTTTACTAAATCAGAAAAGCCATTGCATTTAAACAGATAACTGTACCACAAGCGTTGGCAATAAAATCCTTCTGTGCTGTCACCCGAACCGCCTACATTGTTATATTCTTTGTAATATCCGGAATAGCAGTTGCCTGCAGATAAATCAAAATCCCATACCGGACCACCGTAAATCTTGCCTGCTTTTAAATAAAAACGGGTTGAGCTTGTTGAAAAGTCAACATTTTTAAAGTATTCGTTTACTATATAAAAGTCAACCATAGAGGGGATATCAAAGTATTTTTCCACATTTTTCAAACTCTTGGAAGTAAGCGCGTTTTCCGCATCAGAGAAGAAGGTATCTAAATATTGGCGTTGTTCTGCCGAAGGCGCTTCGGGGTCATTAAATCCAAGCAGAATACTATATACCGGAGTACGTATCCATTCCGGATTGCTGTAATGCTCCCACGGTTCAAATTCAAACAAGAATTCGTTGCCGTCCGTGTCAATATCTACACCGGTTCCGCCGACATCGACAGCCTCGGTTAATAGATAATTTCCTAAATAAACATTATTTAGATATACATCAACAAAAGCAGAGTTTGATACGTATTGCATACCAATTTCGGTTGCAAAGTCGTAAGATAACTTATTTCTTATAAGTGTTTTGTCATACATATTGGCAAGTAAACACCACTTTTTTGCCTTTCCAAGTCCGAGAAGTGTTTCTTTAGAAGAAAACTTTATGTTATATGGCTTTTTTGCACCGGAGGAGGTTGAATTTCCACGTATACGAATCGATCCTGTATCGTCATTAATCTCATCAAAGTTACCTTCCGGATCAAAAACTCTTATTTTGGCATCAACGTAGACATCATGGTTTACTTCGTCAGTTGCGGTTAAATAGACCTTTGGAACATCAACTGCAGTCAGTACAGGTGGTTCCGGTTCGATGGTATCCGAATTCGATTCATCAGAAGAGATATCTATTATCGAACTCGTATCATTAGATGAAGTTTCGCCTGAATTGTCACTTGCTTCGATATCTGAACTATCACTAGTATTGTAGCTCTGTTCCATAACTGAGCTTTCATCTTCGCTTACAAACGTACTGATTTCTATATAACTTTCTTCAAGAGAATCTTGAGAAGAAACTTCACTTTCAGTTAAGGAAGACTCTTGTAGCGAATTACCGTCGGATGAATTATTATCGTCATTATCGCAAGCTGCGATAATGACGATAAATAATAAAACAGCTATTATAGTTAGTATTTTTTTACGCATGAATATCTCCATAGATTTCTATATTATTTAATGAACAGTATAAATTTTATAAAAACAGGTCAATTTCATTATAATGAATGTTATAACGAAAAGCAACATAAATCATTCAAAAAAGTTAAAAGCCCTTAAATTACCTCTTGTTGAGGATTTAAGGGCTTTATTTTCAATTTGTTTTTACGTTTATCTATTTAATTATGAGGAACTTGCGGAATCCAGCTTGAAGCTGAATTCGTGATATTCTCCGCTGTCGCGTTGCCTAGACATTCTGAAAACCTTTATTAATACAGTATCACCCGCTTGATATTTACCCAGCTCTTCAATAAGATCCTCTTTTGATGAAACCGCAACGCCGTTGAATTCGGTAATTATATCATAAAGTTCAAGTCCGGCAGCATATATTGATGAATTATAATTAACTTCGAATACAAATGCACCTTCGGGAAGATCAACATCAGTTTCAATATTAAATTCGGATATTGCATCGGCTATATTCATAACAACAATATTAAGCCTTGCGGTAGCTTTGACAAAATCGTCATCGGGGCTTCCATCAACAACACCGAATTCTATCAGTGTGTTAGCGATAGCGATAGCATTTTTTATCGGAATTGCAAAACCAAGACCTTCGTATTCGTTCATTAATTTCATGGTGTTGATTCCGATAACTTGACCTGCCATGTTAATAAGTGGTCCACCGCTGTTGCCGGGGTTAATTGAAGTATCGGTCTGGAGAAGTGTCATTGTCTTTACAACAGCACCTGTTTCGTTGGTAACCTCAATTTCTCTTGCAATACCACTGATGATGCCCTCGTTCATTGTTCCGGCAAGCTTAATATTATATGGAGTACCAACCGCAACAACCCGTTCGCCTATTTCAACAGAATCAGAATCGCCGATTTCAATAGGGGTGAACTCGCCCTCTATTTTTAAAACAGCTATATCTCTGACCTCATCACTGCCGATTAACTCTGCTGTATATTTAGTATTATCGTAGAAAACAACCGTTATTTCTTTTGCGTCATTAATTACATGGTGGTTTGTAATAACATAACCATCTTCTGTTACAACAAAACCGCTTCCGAGTGCAACATCGGTTTGTATTGATACACAGCTGTTTTTAATTTTATTATATAAAACAGTAAGGTCCGATGTGGTTTCTGTGGCATCATCTCCTGTCGCAATAACTTCCGGAACACTTATTGTGTTTTTACTGTTATCATCATTATTATCCGCAGAACTTTCACTTACTTCGTCGCTGCTGCTGTCAAAAACATTCGGAATATAACCCATGTTTATAGACCAGACTGTTAATAAAATAGTCAGGATAAGACAAATCGAAACAATAGAAGCAAAAACCTTTAAACCTTTTTTCTTTTTAGCGGGGTGTGGTTTTGCTCCATCCCAGCTATAAAGATAAGGAGGTTGGTAACCTGCACCGTTTTGCTCAGTTGGAGTATTCGGTTGAGCAGGAGTGTTATTTATATTTTGCTCTTGCTCAGATTGTGCATTGTTATTTTCACCCATATCATCGTTTGGTTTGTTAAAATCATTATTGTTTTCTGTCATAATAGGCACATCCTTTCTTAATCTTGCGTGCACAGTATAAAAGATGAACCTTAAAGCACGCTGAAATACATTATTATTGTTTGTTTTTTTCACTATGATGTTTTTCGGAAAGCTGAAGTGTAAAATTAAATTCTGTGTACTTGCCCGATTCTGAAAGAACTCTGATATCTTCGTTATGATTGGCAACGATTGTTTTTACTATATACAAGCCAAGACCGGTTCCGGTTTTGTCAAGACCACGTGAACGGTCACTTTTATAAAACCTCTCGAATATATACGGTATTTCTTCCTCAGGAATTCCCGAACCAGTATTTCGGATAATAAAGAAAGCTTTTTTTATTCGTTTTTCAAAAGTACGGGTATTGATTGATATCGATATTTTCCCACCTTCGGGGGTGAATTTTATTGCATTGTCCGTAAGGTTATAAATCACCTGATGTATCGCATCGGTATCTGCATTTACATAGATGTCTTCATCATTATTAAATTCGATTTCAAGATGCTTGCTGTCGATTTTATTTTCAAATGATATTAAAATCTGTCGAGCTTTTTCACTTAGATTAAAATCTACAAGCTTTAGCTTTGCATCTCCTGCTTCCATACGGCTAAGCTGCAGAAGAGAACTTACCAGCCTTGACAACCTACGCACCTCTGAGGATATAATATTCAAATAATATGAATGCTTTTCTTCTGGAATGGTTCCGTCACGGATTCCGTCAACAAAACCGGCAATTGTTGTCATTGGTGTTCTTAGATCATGCGAAACATTTGCGAGGAAAGAAGAGCGCATTTCTTCCAGTCTGGCAAGTGATTCTGCCATATGATTAAACGACTCTGCGAGTAATGCAACTTCGTCATGTCCGCTTACTTTTATACGTTCTTCGAATTTTCCGTATGCAAAATTCTTTGCAACTTTACTGATCTGTCTTAACGGATCGACAATACGTTCAGAGATAAAATAAACCGAAATTAGAGCTGCAAGGAAAATCCATAACGAAACCGATACTATTGTTTTTATCATTTTTGTAGTAAGTGCTGGATTTCCTACTTCTGGGGAGCTTACAATTACTATAGCATATGCCTCATTATCAGTTTTAAGTATATTAAAGTAATTTAAAGACACTTTATCAAAAACGCCATCAATATTACTTATTGTATACACTCCCGAATTGTTTATTATATTATTAACCGTTTCTTCTTTAAAAAAATCAGGAACCGGGTTAGGGGATAGGGATGAACTGATTAAGTCTCCGTGAGTATTAATTATATAAATATTAGACTCCGCAAGTTTGGAGCTTGTTATCAGATTATTGTGTATTCTTGTGGAATATTTTGGCGAAACCGTATGAATATTTTCATCTTCGGTGGTTTGAATGTAAGGCTCAAGAATGGCAGCTGTTATTTCAGCGCTTTTTTCCATCATTATTTGCTTAGAATCAATAGAATAATTAGTTATCATAGAGGAAATTACAAGAATAAGAACCGAGAAGCTAAACAGAATTATCAAAGTAAAAGTTGTCATGTATTTTGTAAATACACTTTTAAACATTCATATATCCATTCCTTTCGTCGGAGCGCGGAGTTTTGTGCCGGTTTCCACATGTTGCGGATTTTGTCTGTAGCTAAATTTACACCATACTGTCCGGTGTAAAAGGCACAAAACTCTTTGTCTGAAAGTTTCTTTCAGACTATGCTCCTCCTCATTAATATTGATAAATAAACAATATTCTATACTATTATAAACCGTTTTAAATAAAAAATCAAATAAAATTTTTGTTTATGAAGATTATTATAATTTAATATAAAAAGAGCTTTTGCATTTAATCAAAGCAAAAGCTCTTTTTTTATAAGGAGAATCATGAAAACAAAAATTATAAAAGTATAAACTCTGGGACTTATTGTCCGCAATTAAATTCTATTCGCTTAAAACTTCAAACTTATAACCAACGCCCCAAACGGTTTTAAGTATCCATTTGTCAGACGCACCATCCAACTTCTCACGAAGACGTTTGATGTGAACGTCAACTGTTCTGGAGTCGCCGAGGTAATCAAATCCCCAAACCTTGTCCAAAAGTTGATCGCGTGTAAACACTCTGTTATAATTAGCAGCAAGGAAATAAATGAGTTCAAGTTCCTTGGGGGGAAGATCTACAGGCTTTCCGCAAATCTTAAGCTCGTATTTTTGAAGTGAAATCTCTATATTCTCAAACTTTATAAGCTCACCATCGGCGGTATCGTGCTTAGCATAGCGGCGTAATACAGCCTTTATGCGTGCAAAAACTTCTTTCATATCAAGCGGCTTTACTATAAAGTCGTCAGCACCAAGCTCGAGTCCAAGAACTTTGTCTATAGTCTCGCCTTTTGCTGTGATCATAATGATAGGCTTTGAGGAATGTTCTCTGATTTCTCTGCATACCTGCCAACCATCTTTCTTTGGCATCATAATATCAAGCAACACGAGATCGGGTTCGTACATTCTGAAGGCAGTAACACCCTCTTGACCGTCGTTAGCGGTCTTTACTTCATATCCTTCTTTCTCCAGATACATACGCAGTAGTTCGCAGATATTGAGATCATCATCGACAACAAGGATTTTAGTCATAATTGTTAATACCTCCGTTATTTATATTGTTTACAAATTAATTTTTAACAAAATTGAATTTCTGTTCTTATAATATCATATAAAATTTGGTTTGTCAATACAATTTTGGAAGAATTTTTTAAAAAATAAAATAAAATTACACATTTGTACATTTTTTATTATGTACAGAAATTATATATTGCATATAAAGCATAAACAGTATATAATATATTCTTGTATGTTAGATTATCTTAGAAACGGAAAGGCATGGTCTTAAAAACATGAAACTTGGTATTGTCGGTCTTCCAAATGTTGGGAAAAGCACACTTTTTAATGCTCTTACAAAAGCAGGAGCAGAGAGTGCAAACTACCCTTTCTGCACAATTGATCCGAATGTCGGCATAGTTGCGGTTCCTGATGAACGGTTAACCAAACTGGCTGAAATATATAAACCATTAAAAATTACACCTGCGGTAATAGAATTTGTTGATATAGCGGGTCTGGTACGAGGCGCATCACAAGGTGAGGGTCTGGGTAATAAATTTCTCTCACATATAAGAGAAGTTGATGCAATTGTGCATGTAGTCCGCTGCTTTGGTGGCAGTAAAGTTATTCATGTAGAGGATAGCACCGATCCAAAGAGGGATGTTGATACGATAAATACCGAGCTTATTCTATCCGATATTGAACTTGTTGAGCGTAGAATAGACAGACTTAAAAAGCAATCAAAGGGTGACGACAGCGTTTTAGGCGAGCTTGAGCTTTTTGAACGTGTAAACAAAGCCCTTGGAGAGGGTATTTCCGCTAGAATGTTATCACTCTCAGATGATGAAAAAGCGCTTTTATCCACAGTTCCGTTGTTATCTGGCAAGCCTGTCATTTATTGTGCGAATGTTGCAGAAAGTGACCTTACAAAACCTGACAACGAGAATGAATATTTTAACGCACTTGAAAAGGCTATAGAGGGCGAAAATGCAGAAATTATAAGCATAAGTGCCGAAATAGAAGCACAGATTGCCGAGCTTGACGAAGAAGAACAGCAAATATTTTTACATGACCTCGGAGTAAAGGAATCCGGACTTGATAAATTGATAAGTTCATCCTACAGATTGCTGGGATTGATCAGCTTTTTAACAGCAGGACAGCCCGAAGTGCGAGCCTGGACCATTAAAAAAGGCACAAAAGCACCGGGTGCGGCAGGAAAAATTCACAGCGATTTTGAGAGAGGGTTTATCCGTGCTGAGGTTGTTGCTTATAATGACCTGATACAAAAAGGTTCCTTTACTCTTGCCAAAGAATCAGGTATGGTACGTAGCGAGGGTAAAGAATATGTTATGAAAGACGGCGATGTTGTTCTGTTCAGATTTAATGTATAATAAATAATAATAATAGAAGGTTGGGGAGAAAAAATGAAGATTTCAAATTTTACAAAGAAAATCTGTTCCATGCTTTTAACTATTGTATTACTGGTAAGTTTTTCGATTTCTATATCTGTTTTTTCAGTGGCTGCTGAAGCAAAGACAGTTACTGCCAACAGAATTAATAAAACAAGAGATGGTGGGCATTTAGTTATCTATACACCCGAATTCGGTGCGACAACAAACACCAATGAATGGGGTTATGAGGTAACTATTATAGATAACAAGGTTACAAAAGTAGGAGGTAACAACAGCGCAATTCCTGCAAACGGCTTTGTCCTTTCCGGACACGACTTAGACGAAGGTTCTGAAACCGAGAAAATGAAGTCTTACTTAATGAATAATATTAAAGTAGGTGATTATGTTTATTTTATTGAGACAACGCTCGTAATCACAATCTCGGACGAGCCTGTAACTCCGAGCAGCTTTTATTCTGTATCTACAACGTTTACTACCATAAATGATATTCGCTCGGAAAACAGTTTGATTATATACAACACCAAAGGAAAGAGAACAGAAACAAACGAATGGGGATATGAAGTTGTATGCGAAGGCGGAGTTATAATTAAACTTGGAGATAATAATAACTTAATACCCAATACCGAAGGAAGTTTTGTCGTTTCCGGACATGGAACAATGGCTGAATGGTTAAAGGTAAATGCTAAAGTTGGTATGGCAGTAACATATGATAATTCTAATAAAATAATTAATTTCGTATATGACGAAAACACCGCTGCGGTGGGTATAAATATCAATATTGCTGCTTTGGAAGACGAATACAACACTTCTATTGAGAATTATAGCTACATAGACTTTGAAACAGCTAAAACAAAACTCGATGAGCTAAAAAGCAGTTTTAATGCTGCTGACGAAGCTTTTAAGAATGGCGGTAAGGTAGAAGATTTTGATACTGCTTGCTCGGAATCTGCAAAAAAAATAGCGGATATTACACTTCTTTTATCAGAAAGCCGTACGGTTGAATACAGAGGAGTATGGATTCGACCCACTCAAAAAACAAAAGCTGAGGTTGAAGCATATGTTCAGTCCCTTTATGATGCTGGAATAAATCTTATTTGTATCGAGACTCTTTATAACAGCACCATGATAATGCCGATGCCTGAAGACAACCTGTTCAAGCAGAATCCTGAATGGAAGGGATTTGATACACTACAGGCATTTATAGATGCTTGTCATGCAAGAAATATGGAGCTGCATGTCTGGATGCCGATTTTTTATGTCGGACACGCTGGCAGCACAAACGCTTCTATTGGTGTAGCCGCTCAAAAACCTGAATGGTTATCGCTTTCCAACACAGGCGAACCTTATTCACCCGAAGACGAAGATAAATTTTTATTTCTTTCCCCGGCAAATCCGGACGCTACTGCTTTCCTGCTTAAAACATATAAATACATTCTTGAGAATTATAATATAGACGGCTTTGAGCTTGATTATATCCGTTATTACAGAAGAACAGAAAACTATGATTTCGGATATGATGAGATTGCAGTTAATGCTTTTAAAGATAAATATGGGGTAACGCCCGAATATAAGCCAACAGCTTCTTATTGGAAGGATTGGGTTGCGTTCAGACAACAATATGTTACCGATATGGTTGTTGCTGTGCGAAATTTAATTAATGAAGTAAGACCTTCGGTTCTACTAAGCGCGGATGTAGGTCCTAATATAAACGAGTCACTTAATGAAATCTACCAGAACTATGTAAAATGGTTGGATGAAGGTTATCTCGATTTGCTTCACCCGATGTCATATGGAGAAGGGTTTGAAGATGAAATTGAAAAACAGGTTAAACGCTGCGGCGATAAAACCTTTATTTCAGTAGGTCTCGGAATATTTATGCCCGAGCTTACCGCCAAAGATATGTTAAGACAAGCAAAAATGGTAAATTCACTCGGTGGTGACGGTGCAACTTATTTTGAAGCATCGGCTTATCTTAATAAAGGCACAGGTGAGATTCTTACCAGCAGTATTTATAGAAATAAAGCGATTACGCCTACCCTTGATAAAACAGCAGCACTTATTGCTTCACTTAATTATTCAATCGGCAGAATAGATGATGTTATTGTTCCGCTTGAGGGTATGTCAGAGGATGAAGCGAATTCAGTAAAAACCGCATTAAATGCTATAATTACTGCTGTAAATGAAGGTAAAGCAGCTACAGATGCTTTTGCAGTAGCCGAAACTGCAATAAATACTCTTTCTAATTCGAACGCTAAGGCAATTTTGTTAGACGATCTAGCATATTCGGAGAAGATTGCTACTGCTGCGGACCGTATTCCCGAGAGGACCGATGTATCAATGGGTGAATCAACAGACAATTCCACCTCGACAGACGATGGTTCATCGCAGGACACTATTACTACCGAACCGAAGAATAATGACTGGGTATTACCTGTTATTATTATAGTAATAATAATTATAGCAGCAATTGGGATTATTGTTTTTCTTCGTAAGAAAAGTAGTACTTTATGAAAAAAGTTATAAAAGCAGTTTCAATATTATTATTATTAACAATGCTTATCCCGATTATATCGGGCAGTATATTTATAGTTAATGCTGCATCATACAGTGTTTCTGCGAATATTAACGGAATAAATGTTATAAGAAAAACCGATTATATGGTGATTTATAACAACCGCGGAAGCTATACGGAAACAAATGTATACGGCTACGAGGTTGTAGTTACCGCCGGAGTTGTAACAGGGATAAGCGGTAACAACTCCTATATTCCGGTCGAAATAGGTTCTTATGTGGTTTCCGGACATGGAAGCTCAGTAGAATGGCTAAAAGCGAATGTTGTTCTTGGGATGAGCGTTACTTATAACACTACGAAAGTTACTTTTATTTACGACAACAGCACAGTTTTAAGAAATCTTGAGCTTAGTATAAATAAAATGCAGGATGTTTATAATGATGCAAAAGCAACTTATCGTCTGATAGATTATAGCGGATTGAGTTCACGAATCCAAAGTGTAAACAATAGCTTTAATTCATTGAAAGCAGCCTATAGCACCAACCACTCTTATGATATAGAAACAAACAGCGCTCCGTTGTTCGAGGAGGTTAAGGATATTCAAAACCTCTGTGTTGAGAGCAGCAGTGTTGAAATTAGAGGTGTTTGGATTCGTCCCACACAAACAACAGCCAAAGCGGTTGATGCTTATGTGGAACAGCTTTACGACGCAGGGATAAATATGCTTTGCATTGAAACACTGTATGATTCTACAATGATCATGCCGATGCCGGAGAATAGTCTTTTTGAGCAGAATCCTTTATGGAAAGGTTTTGATATGCTGCAAGCGTTCATAGATTCCTGCCATGAGAGGGATATGGAGCTGCATATCTGGATGCCGATTTATTATGTCGGTCATGGGGGTAACAACCGCAGTGTAGGAACAAAAAAGCAGGAATGGCTCTCTCGCACCAACACAGGCAGTATTTATGCCGCTGGCGATACTTCAAAGTTTATGTTTCTCAGCCCAGCCAACCCGGAGGTAAAGGATTTTTTACTTGAAACATACGAATATATTCTTACAAATTATGATATAGACGGTTTTGAGCTTGACTATATCCGTTATAACGCAAGAGGAGATTCTGACTTCGGTTATGACGCAGCAACAGTAAACGCATTCAAGGCAGCTTATGGCATAACTCCTGAATATAACACAAAAGCAAGTTATTGGAATAATTGGGTTTCTTTCAGAGCAAGCTTCGTTACCGATATGGTGAGGTCGGTCAGAAATCTTATAAACACAATAAATCCACAAATTGTTTTAAGCGCAGACGTTTCACCCGATTTTAATCATGCAAAGAACTATTTATACCAAGACAGTGTAACATGGCTAAATAATGGTTATTTAGACATGATACACCCAATGGCTTATGGTGATGGTTATGTAAGCCTTATGGAGGATTATCTTTTAATTGCAGGTGATTGTTATGTTGGTGTCGGTCTCGGTGCATATATGGAAGAATTCGATGCTGAGGATATGCAAAGACAAGCAATAGATATGTCCTTGATAAAATCCGCCGGTTCGGTATTTTTTGAAGCAAGTTCATTTTTAAATAAGGGTACGGGTGATTTATTAACATCAACAATATATAGAAACCGTGCTGTTTCGCCTACATATGATGAAAAAACCTCGGTTATGTTACTTGTAGAACAGGCAAAAAATCGTATTGATAATGCAATTTTACCACTGGAGGGTATAACGGCAGCCGAAGCAACAACGGTTAAAGCTAAGCTTGATATTATATTTTCCTCAACGTCAAACGGTTTGTCAGATCAGGTTATTACCGATATCGAAAATGCTATTAATTCAGTAAACACACTGACAAATATTGAAGCAAAACAAGCCTTATTAGATGATTTAAACTACGCAAAAACAATAGCAGAAAGTACGCAGGAAACTTTTAATAATATTTCTGGATACTTTAAGGTGGAAACATTAGGCAGCGAAAGTGTTGTAGTAGGATTTAATTCTAAAACAGTACAGAACATGATTGCAAAAACTACAAAAATGCTTCTTGATGGTGCCGTTTCAGTTAAAGATAAAAACGGAAATGTTCTTTCCGACAGCCAAAAAGTCGGAACAGGCTGTGTTGTTTCGAACGGTGAACTCAGTTATATTATAGTTATCAAGGGCGACATAAATGGTGATGGTATAATTAACAGTATTGATTATTTGCTTACAAAGCGTATCTTTTTGGGTACTTATACCCCCGATGCTTTCCAAAAACGTGCTGCTTCCATTTCTGACGGAATTTCACCAAAGTCAACGGATTATTTAAAGATAAAACGACATTTTTTAGGAACATACAATTTATTTTTATAATATAACAAAATTAGGCTGTGGAATTATTTTTCCACAGCCTAAAAAATTGATAAGTAATAATTAATAACCGAATACACCCTCTAATGATTCGTCGTTTCGGGTCCACTCTTGGACATCGATTATACAGTATTCATCTTTAGAATTTCTGACATAAACTGCTTTAATTCCTGCATTAATAATCAAACGCTTACACATAGAGCAGCTATTTGCATTTTTTATATATGTACCGGATTCGACTTCAAAACCTACTAAATATAATGAACTGTCAAGCATTTTATCTCGTGATGCACTTATTATAGCATTAGCTTCCGCATGAACACTACGACACAATTCATATCGCTCACCACGCGGAACATTTAATTTAATACGTACACATTCACCTAAATCCGAACAATTTTTTCTACCTCTAGGTGCACCTACATATCCTGTTGAAATTACTTCATCGTTTTTAACAATAACCGCACCGTAATGACGTCTTAAACAAGTACATCTTTGCGAAACAACCTCTGCTAAGTCTAAATAATAATTTATTTTATCTCTTCTGTTCATTTAATCCTCCTATATAGCATATTTTACGGATAGCTGAGGACAGCCATCCCTACAAGAACCTAATACGAAAATGTATATTGATTTTATTAAACTTATCTTAAATTATCACAAACTTTGTCAACCAATGGGATTATTTATTATATGTGTTTTATTTTTGTGCAACATAGATTATATCTCTGCTGTCATCCATAAACGAAATATCACAAAAGCCTACTTGCTTAAGCATTGTAATAAAATTATCTCTTTTTATCGGGTTATAATCAACCGATTCATATTCCATATTCTTTACACCAGTTTGTAAATCTTCTATCAAATATATAATATTAAAGCATATTTTGTTTTTATAATAATCAAAAACATAAAGAATACTATATCTCTTATTGTCCTTTATTTCATTGATTCGCATTGGGTGAAAGCGTTTTTTCTCTTCTAGCATAACATCATAATTCCGCATAGAAATCAAAGCTATACCGTCTTTTTTATACATGAATAGATATTAGATAACGCTTTTTCGATATCTTTATTATTCATAAGATGAGGAATTGAATTTCCCCAGGATAAAACAGCGTCATACTCTTTGTTAAAAGTTTTCTTAAGCTCTCTAAAATCTGCTTGTTTGAAATTGACAGTAACAACTTCTTTAGCTGCATGTTCTTTTGCTTTTTTTAACATTTCCTGCGATATGTCACTTGCATCAACATTAAATCCCCTTTTTGCAAGGGCAACAGCTTGCAATCCGCTACCGCAAGAACAATCAAGGACAGTTTTTGTATTATATTTTTTAAGAATGGGACAAAACAAATTCATTTGAAAGTCTTCTGATTTGTTCCACGAAGAGAAAAACCAGTGATATTTTTTATACTAATTCGAATTAGAAACAGTGATAAATTTGAGAAAAAGTCTTTGGTTTATGGACTTTTTTGAAGAATTTTTCTTACTGTTTCTTATGAGAAGTAGTATTAGCTATTACATCATAAAAAGCTTCGGTATTCATTGATTATATGTCCCTTCTAAAGTGGCTGCGAATAATATCATCCACAGCCATACTTGTTAATATATTAATTCTTCAACTCGACACGTCTTATTTTACCACTGATTGTCTTTGGAAGGCTGTTAACAAATTCAACTCTTCTGGGATATTTATACGGAGCGGTATGGCTCTTAACGTATTCCTGAATTTCCTTTTTCAACTCTTCGCTGGGTTGTTTATCTTTTATAAGAACAACTGTTGCTTTAACAATCTGGCCTCTGGTTTCATCGGGAACACCTGTTATTGCACACTCAAGCACATACGGTAGCTCCATTATAACACTCTCGATTTCAAACGGTCCTATGCGGTAGCCGCTGGATTTGATAACATCATCGGTTCTGCCGACATACCAGTAATAACCGTCCTCGTCACGCCAAGCGGTGTCCCCAGTGTGATAAACATTATTGCTCCAGACTTCTTTTGTCTTATCCTCGTTCAAGTAATAGCCCTGGAAAATTCCGCAGACTTCTTTTTCGGTATAAACAACGATCTCACCAACTTTGCCGACGTCAGCTTTGGTTCCGTCCTCACGAATAATATCCATGTCATAAGCAGGGCTGGGAACACCCATTGAGCCGATCTTTGGCTTTGTTCCGAAAAGATTGCCGATTGAAAGCGTGGTTTCTGTCTGACCGAAGCCTTCCATGATTACAAGTCCTGTCGCCTCACGGAAGCGGTTGAAAACCTCTGGATTGAGCGCTTCACCTGCTGTTGTAGCATATTCGATAGCGGAAAGGTCGTACTTTGTAAGGTCATCCTTTATAAGCATTCTGTATATTGTAGGCGGAGCGCAGAAAGTGGTTATTTTATATTTTGCAAACATGGGAAGAATATCGTCTGCAACGAATTTCTCCATATCATAAACAAATACACAGCATTCGCAGAACCATTGACCGTAAAGCTTGCCCCAAAGCGCTTTGCCCCAGCCAGTATCTGAAACGGTAAAGTGTATTCCGTCGGGATTAACATGATGCCACCATCGTGCAGTGATTATATGTCCAAGAGGGTAGGTAGCCGAATGGGTAGCAATTTTCGGATAACCTGTTGTGCCTGAGGTAAAGAACATTATAGACGGATCGTCTTTATGTGTATGTACACGTTCAAAAATAACGCTTTGCGCAGCAACTCCGCTATCAAAGTCGGACCATCCCTCGCGTGTTCCTTTCGCTATGGATTTTATTTCTAATGTAGGGCACTGAGAAGCCGCCTTATCTACTTCAACAGTACATTCACCGTCGGCGGTGCAAATTATTGCTTTTACCTGACCGGCATTAAAGCGGTAAACATAGTCCTTTTCAAGTAATAGGTTTGTAGCAGGTATTGCAACAGCACCAAGTTTATGTAAAGCCAAAATTGCCATCCAGAACTGGTAATGACGCTTTAATACAAGCATAACCCTGTCACCGCGACCAATACCGAGCGAACGGAAATAATTTGCTGTTTGATTCGAGAGCTTGCTCATTTCCGAGAAGGTAAAGCTGCGTTCCTGTTTATCGGGTGAAATCCATAACAATGCACGCTTGTCTGGGCATTTTTTTGCAAGAACATCAAGTACATCATATGAGAAGTTGAAGTTATCGGAAGGATGTGTATCAAAGGTTTTTAATGTTCCGTCCTCGTTAAGTGTTTCTGTTACAAAGTTCTTGTAGATAAGCCCGTCGTACTTTGCTTCCTGTACTCCAGCTTTTTGCTCGGATAGCTTAATTGGGGTTGGCTCGGTATCGGTTGCTGCCGCACCCTCAGCTTTGAATACAATTGCCAAGAAGGTACAATCCGCACCGCCTGCCGCGATCATACCATGACGGTGTGCGGAATCGTAATAAACTGTATCACCCTCGTTCAATGTTACAATATGGTCGTCAAGCTGAATGGTTAATGAACCTTTAAGCACCATGTCAAATTCCTGTCCCTTGTGGGTAGATAAAGGAATCGGCTTATTCTGTGCTTCGGCATCATATTTTGCGGTTACAATAAAAGGTTCAGACGCTCTGTGTTTAAGCAGCGGAGCAACATGCCTGTAATTAAAACCTTCTCTGCGTTTGATAGGCATACCCTCACCGGCACGTGTAATGTTGAAAAAGCTAAGCTTGGGGTTTACTCCCGAAACCAATTCGGAAATATCCATTTCTAAAGCTATTGCACATTTATAAAGGAAGGTGAAAGAAAAATCATCATTTCCTTCTTCAAGCAACAGGTATTTTTCTTCATCTACTCCGCATACTTCTGCCATTTTTGCGGGGGTAATTTCGGAGTTGATTCTTGCCCATTTGAGTCTCTCTGCAATTAGTTTTGTCTGATTTTCCATAATCATTTCCTCCAACTTTTATTTTTAAGTAAAAACAAAAAAGGACTTCATCTGCAAAGAGATGAAGTCCTTAAAAAGTACCTCATTAAACCACTCATTTGCCGCGTCAAACAACGCTGCTCACTAATTACGGCGGAGCTTTCCGTCAATGCTTAAATAAAACTTTGGGAGTTTTATTATCAACATTGCAGCTCGGAGGTGATAAGCTAAAATAAGATGGTTACTGCCTTGCACCATTCGGCAGCTCTCTGACACCGTTTTCTTTTTACTCATGTCCTCGTCTATGCATTTATTCATGTTGGTATATTAATATTAGTATAATTAGTATAATTTATAATTTTTATTTTGTCAATAGGTAAAAATGTCATTAATCGCTAGTTGTATTCATGCCCTCGGAAACTAAATCTTCTACAAGCACATAAGTTACACCATTAATAATAATACTATCCGTATTTTGTTTAAAGGTAAAGGCTGCTGTCGTGTCGGATTCCTCGGAAAGGGTAGTTATAGTTATATAATCTCCTATTATTTCGTATTTAATTAAATAAACATATTCCAATATAAACTGATAACCTTTACCATCAGAAAAAAAGCTATACCCGACGTCCAAATCTTCATTCGTATACATACCACTGATATATCTAGCTTCATCTTTGCTATCTACTGCACACGAGAAAATTGAGGGTAGCATAATTAGAATAATAAATAATAAAATAACTTTTTTAAGCATATAAAAAACTCCGATTAATATTACGATATGACTATATTATCATTAATATAAATGTTTGTCAATTTTAAAAACAATAATCCCGTCTTATACTGTTTCTTAAGAGAAGTAGTATTAAAAACGGGATAATTATTTATTTATAAAATATCGCGGGAACGATAATTTTATCTCATTTGTGCAAATTTCTGTGCAGTTTGGTCAATTTTCTGTTGTTCTACAGGTGTAACCTGATACCAACCTCTGTCACTCATTCTGCAGTATATGTCATTTTCAATCTGCATACTTTTTGTCAGAGCTCTGTCAAAGGTGCTGCGGACATTGGAGGTTGAAGCTTCCATTGTACCATTAAAGAACAATCCACTCGCAGCCTTAACCGTATAAAGCATATTTTCCATTATGGTCTTGTCATCCATTAAATAATATCAATCCTTTCTTTAAAGAGTACGATAAAGTTCATCGAAAATTTCCGCATGTTTTTGAGATAGCTCATTTGCAAAGTTTTTAAGCACTGGGTCTGTTAATTGATTCGCATACTCCGCACACTGAACTTTCATAAATCTGGCATGATTTAAAGCATCTTCTATATAAAGTAATTCCCTTGGACTCAATATTTTCACCTCCTAAATAATATATGTAAAAACCCTTTACACTCAGGTTTAATTTATGATATAATATAGCTGATAATGATATAGTTAAAAAATTAAGCGTCATTTAGTCGGCATAAAGATATGCTTCGCATTTTCGCGACGTTAGTATAATTTTGACAATACTACAAAGACAAATTCTTACACTATAAATCTTTCATATTGGGGTAAAGTTCATGAATTCAAAATTAAAAACCTTTATTGCTTTACTATTAGCTTTATTATTGATATTGCCAATGGTAATTTATTTTGCAATGTCAGGGGAGAATTCGCAGATGGTTAATCAGGTAGCTGCTGCTGATAATCCAATAACAGTTTGTCTAAACGAAACTGATTATATGATGCAGCAATTCATTCTTGCTAAGTTGAAAGAGCAATATCCTGACATTAAAGTTAATTTAACAATGGCTCGTAACGATGATAGTGCAGCTTATTACAACAGCGTAAAAGATAGTGCATATGACGTTTTCACTTCGCCCGAGGGCTATTTTGATACAATTGTAGCTTCTGGAACAATCGCTACGATTGAAAAATATCTTGCTACTCAGAAATTCGATGATATGGTTTGTGGCGGAGCTATTCAGGATTACGAGGATGGGCATATATATACTATACCCTATGAACCCGCCAACTATACGATAATTTTTTATAATCGTCAGATATTCGAACAATACGATCTTACTGTTCCAAAAACAGCAGAACAATTTCTTGAGGTTTGTGAAGTGCTCAAGAGCAATGGTGTTCCGGCACTTGCAACAAGTGCAACCGAATCATGGGAGAGCTGTATGTTTTTAGAAGCTCTTGCTTTGACAGTCGATCCCGATATATCAAAAAAGATAGTCAGGGGTAGAGCAAGCTTCGGAGATCTGCCTTATACATGGGCAGCAGAATTTTTAAGAATTCTTGTAGATAATAATTATATAGAAACTAAGTTCCTTAACCAGTCGTATGCCGATAATAGTACCTCTTTTGTAAAGGGGGAGGTCGCCATGTTTGTCGACGGTTCATGGTCGGTAAGCGACAAGGCTACCAAATCAGTTAATAAGTCCGGTTGGTTCTTTGCTCCTGTTAAAGAAGAAAAATATCTTGAAAACTACGGTATTTCATCCGGCTCAAGCATGAAGATAGGAAATGGATTTCTGATATCAAAGGCTTGTAAAGACAAAACAACAGCTACAAAAATAGGAATCTGTATTGCGGCAGCTTATGCCGAATACAGATATCAATACGGTGACACTACCGCAACTGTTTACAAGGCTGATGAACTTGGTTGGGAAATACAATCGGTGACCCCATATTTTGGAGTATCCGAATACATGAGCGAAACACAGAAAATTGAACATATGTATCCCTATTTACAGGATATGTCAAATGCCGGTGGCGATATTTGTCTGCTCATTCAAAAGCTGATGAGAAAACAAATAGATGCGGCAACCTTTACAGAAAGTGCGAAAGCACTGGATGGTAAGGGAAGAGTATCATACTAAATAAGGAGATTAATAAATGAAAAGAGTAATATCAATTTTTCTGGTTATTATTATGCTTTTAAGTGTCGCATCTTGTACAAAAGTTCCGGAAGAGAGTATAGTCAGCAATGAATCAACTGTTTTCTCCGAAGTGAGCGAGGAAGCTCCTTACGAACCATATGGAACTTATCAAAACGGTAATCTTTCCACAGAAGAACCGAATTTTAAAGAAGATGTAAAAACAATCGAGGATAAGGGTGACGGTAATTTGGTTTATATCGATAACCCTAATGGCTTTAAGATAACTTTGCCTGCTGAGAAGAAACTTGTACCCGATTTTTCGATTTCCGAAGCGTCGGTAAGCTTTAAAAACGACGAAGTTAAAATAAGGATATCGAAAGAAAATACAGGTTATAACTTTATAGAATTCCAGGAGGGTTATAACGGACAACATCTTGAGAGTGATGAATATTTAAAAAATAACAGTATGGTTGAGTTACGCGATAAATATTGTGATAAATACAATTTAACAAAACAAGCATATAACGGAAAACAATATGATGGCTACGGTAAAGTAGGCAAGTATAACGCTAAGTTTAATTTTATTAAACGGACACCAGTTTCTTCGGGAAGTAAAGAAACAATGCTTTGCTATGCATATGTAACTATATTCATCGGAAACGGAACCTTTTATACTATCCTGATTAATGTAACCGATTTTGATATATATAATGATTTTATTCAATCTGTTATCGATAGTTTTGAAATTATTCCAGCTAAGGGAACTAACATAGGCTGCGGAACTTACAAGCCTGTATTACCGCAATGGAATGAAGAAACCGCTGCTCTTTACGAAAAATTGCGTAATCAGGAGGGCATTGCCTGGGGGCTTTTCTCTCCCTATTCCGATCAGGATTATTATCATGTTAATGAAATAGAAGAAGTAATTGACTTTGAATTTCCTGTTACAATGTTCTACCGCGAAATGACTTCGGTATTTCCGCTTGAGGAACTGCAAAGGGCATATGATGAACGCGGTCAGATTACCGAGCTTACACTGCATTTGCTTTCCGGAGGAAACGGCGACGATTTTAATTTAAACAATACTTTCGGTATTCTTGACGGTAAATTCGATAATAGTATAAAAAAATGGGCAAAGGGATTAAAAGAATTTGGCCATCCTGTTTTATTACGCTGCTCTAATGAAATGAATACTACCTGGTGTAAATACTCCGGTGTGCAATTGATGTGCGATCCGGACGTTTACGTCCGATTATGGCGGCATGTTTATGATATTTTCAAAGAAGAAGGTGTTCAGAATGCGATCTGGATTTTCAACCCCTTCGATAACGATTTTCCACCTGTAAACTGGAATGATATGATAGCATATTATCCGGGTGATGAATATGTACAGATGATTGGCTTAACATCATATTCATCAGGTGATTATTATCAATACGAGGATTTCCGAACTTTCAAGCAATGTTATGAACCTCTTGTTGCAAAGAATAGAAAATATTTTTCTGAATTTCCGTGGGTAATAGGTGAATTCGGCTGCAGTTCTGTTGGCGGTGACAAGGAACAGTGGATAAAGGATATGTTCACTTATTTTCCGGATTACCCCGAAATTAAAGTAGCAATTTGGTATAGTTATGCCGATTATGATACACGTTATAACCGTGTTAAGATTCCTGCACGTCCGTTATGGCTTGAGGAAAGAGAAGAATATCTAAGGGCTTTTGCTGAAGGCGTCAAGCAAAATTACGCAATAAAAAGTTTGCTTAATTAAATAAACAGTTTATTTTATAAACTGTTATCTAAAACGCTCAAAAACCGTATATCATGATTTTTGTCGCCTTACGGCGGCAACGCGTTTTCCGCTATCAATTCTACTGAGGTACAAGACTTTAATAATATATTTTAGTGAACACTCAAAAACCGTATTATCGAAAAAGAGGAATTATAAATATGAGCGATTATATAATCGACAAGGTTGAAGTTGGTCAAATGCACACCAACTGCTATATTGTAAAGCATAAAAATAGTCGGGATGCAGCAGTAATCGATCCCGGCGGTGACTTAACGGTTATCAAGGATGCACTTTTCAGACTAAACGCATCCTGTCGTGTTATTTTACTCACACATGGGCATTTTGATCATATTCTTGCAGTAGGTGACCTCAGAACAAACAGAACAACAGTTTGCATACACAAGGATGACGCTCATTATCTCGTTGAACGTGATATGTTCTCTGCTATTATTCCATATGACCCTCGTCCTTTTGAACAAGCTGATTTCTTTTTTGATAAAGAAGGTAAGTACAAGGTTGAAAATTTTGAGTTTTATGTAATACCCACACCCGGACATACAAAGGGAAGTGTTTGCTTTGTTTTTGATGATATAATGTTTACCGGCGACACACTTTTTAATGGCAGTATCGGGACAACAGATTTTCACGGTGACAATACCGACATGGAGAATACTCTAAAAATGCTTTATAATTTGCCGGGCGATTATGTCGTTTTTCCGGGGCATGAGGGTAAAACAATACTTTCAGATGAGAAAGCTCATAATCCATATTTCACCAAATTTCGTAAACGTCATATGATATAATAATAAATAATATGTTAATTAAACATTTATCTTGACAAAATTTTAGCATAAAAAAATTGACCGATTTTAATTTTAATATGAATTATTTTTTAAGGATGTAGCAAATTGAAAAAGTATATTAGAGTAGCTTTCATATTGTTTTGTGATATTGTAATTATATTTTTAGCGTCATTTGCAGCGCTATTGCTTGGTTTTGAACTATCATTAACCTCCGGTATTGGACAATATACGGAGGTTATATTAAGTTATCTTTTTATAAATATTGTATCTACTGTTGCTATATTTGCGTTGTTTGGACTTTATACAAGCATTTGGGAATTTGCAAGTATAAACGAAGCCGGTAAAGTTGTTATAGCATCTATATTAACAACTTTAGCTTTTTATTTCGGAAGTAATTTTATGGGGCTATCTCTACCGGAAAACTATTATATTATTTATTTCCTGCTTATTATGAGCTTATCTATTATTCCCAGATTTTCCTACCGTGCATTGAGAATTATTAAATTCAGTTATATTCGTCAAGGTATTCAAGATAGGCGAATTATGATTATAGGTGCGGGCAGAGCAGCGAATTTGCTTATACGCGATATAAATACAAGCATAAAGTTTACTAAGAGTAAGGTTGTTTGCGTTATCGACGATGACGATCAAAAAATTGGAAACCGGCTTCATGGCATTAAGGTAGTAGGAACAAGAAAAAATATTCCGGAAGCGGTAAAAAAATATAAAGTAAACGAAATTATATATGCTATTCCTTCGGCATCAATTCAAGATAAAGCAGAAATTCTCAACGTCTGCAAAGAAACCAAATGCAAGCTTAAGACTTTGCCCAGTATGTACCAGCTTATAAATGGTAGTGTAAATTTCGCCAATGTACGCTCAGTCGAAATAGAAGATCTTTTAGGTCGTCAACCAATTAAAGTCGATAATCAAGCTATAATCGGTTATGTTCGGAATAAGACGATTTTAGTTACAGGTGGCGGTGGTTCGATAGGCAGTGAACTTTGCCGTCAGATTGCAGAGAGTAGCCCAAAGCAGCTTATTATATTTGATATTTATGAGAATAACGCATACGAAATACAAAACGAGCTTAAAAGAAAGTATCCAAACCTTGTGCTTATTGTATTAATCGGTTCGGTAAGGGATAAAAACAGAGTAAACAGCGTTTTTGAAAAATACCGTCCGAATATAGTCTTTCACGCAGCGGCTCATAAACACGTACCTTTAATGGAGGACAGTCCTAACGAGGCTATAAAGAATAATGTTTTTGGTACTTTTACAACCATACAAGCAGCTGATAAATACGGAACAGAGAGATTTGTTTTAATTTCAACCGACAAGGCAGTTAATCCAACGAATGTTATGGGTGCTTCAAAACGTATATGCGAAATGATAGCACAATCCTTTAACAAAACATCCAAAACCGACTATGTGGCAGTCAGATTCGGTAATGTTCTCGGTAGTAACGGTAGTGTTATTCCGTTGTTCAAACAACAGATTAATAATGGAGGACCTGTTTTGGTCACTCATCCCGATATTATTCGTTATTTTATGACAATATCCGAAGCAGTATCCTTGGTTATCGAAGCAGGTGCTATTGCAAAAGGCGGAGAAATATTTATACTGGACATGGGTCAACCTGTTAAAATACTTGACCTAGCTGAAACACTGATAAAGCTGTCGGGCTTAGAACCGTATGTAGATATAGAAGTTAAATTCTCAGGTTTACGCCCCGGTGAAAAACTATACGAAGAACTTTTAATGGAAGAGGAAGGCTTAAAATCTACCTTTAACGAACTTATTTTTATAGGGAAACCGATTAATATTGATTCAAATGAACTATTCGCAAAGCTTGAGAAACTTCGTGAAGCTATAGATAATGAGGATTGCAATATTAGAGAATTGATTACAGAAATTGTTCCGATATGTAGTAATGGGAAACAAGCAACAGAAAAAGAACAGATAAAATAATACTATTTCTCTTAAGAAACAGTATAATACAAAAAAGTAGGGTTTGCGGTATTTGCAAACCCTTTTTACAATCCGAATCTAGTAAACATTTCACGCTGTTCTTTAACTGTTTCTTCGCTCACTTCAGTTAAATTACTATACCAAGACTTAACTTCCTTTTTTTGTCTGAAAAGAATGGAAAATACTCTTATTATCCAAACTATCGGTAATAGAAAAGGTACCTTTTTTATAAACGGATAATTAATCATATTATTCTTAGATGGAAAAACCGAATTTATTATATACTTTATTTTACAGTTGCCCAGTTTATTTTCTGTACCTAAAACATTTTTAATATTTGTTGATTTCATTCCGTAGGTACCGCTTTTTATAATAAATTCACCCAGTTCATTTAAAAGCGTAGTAGGTTTTTCATTACCAAACCATACCCCAGACAACTTATAAATATTGTTCGAAAAATCATCAATTTTTGCTTTTTTAAGTTCTTGATTTATAAAGGACCAATCAAGTGTTTTTTCAAAATGGCTCAAAAAAACCCAGACATCCATAACCGAACGTATTCCTGCACCACCACTTTTAAAATGTTTAATAATGTGTGCAATAAGATAAATATAAAAACCTTCATTGGTAAGCTTACGGATAGGAATACCTTTTCCGGTTTGTTTAGCATAACGCCAGCCAGGGTTGAAAAAGGATGCTAAAGTTATTGTATCGTCAAAAAAGTTTGGATGAAATTCTACATTCATTACCGGCTCTTTATAATATGAAAAATGATTAACAGTTTCCTCTTTAGCTGTATATCCCAGAGAGTACATAATTAAATTTACATCATCTATTCTTCTTTGGTCGAATAAAAAATCCAGATCCGCCATTGTTCTCATTTCCGGAGATGGATATAAATCCTTCATAACACTTCCCTTTAATGGAATACAATCAATATTAAATTCATCGGCTTTACTTAAAATTAAACTTAATTCAACATACTGTATAGCATTTTTTCTCCAGGAAACTTTAAAATCATTCTTAAATAAATTAACAAAGGGTGATGAAATGTCTTCTATGGATGGGTAAACGGTCGGAGTAACCGAGTGCAGCTTTGCAAGATAGTATATTTTATTTAGGTCTATATGTTCTGGGATGGATTTTACAGTCTCTTTATTCAAAGAGGCACGTAGCAGCTTTATTAAATATTCCGAATGAAGTGCTAAGTCTACATTACTCATAAAAATTCCATCTCTCTTCAGGATTATAAATTTATTCTGCTAAATTGGATTTACCCAAAACATTTTCTGTAGTCAGACTAAGACGATGGTAAAGACCGTCTTTTTTTATAAGTTCATTATGGTTGCCTTGTTCTATTATTCTGCCATCCTCTAACACGATAATAATATCTGCACTTTGAATGGTTGACAGACGATGTGCTATCGCTACTACTGTACGTGTTCCTGCAAGGTCGTTAATTGCATGTTGAATTTCTTTTTCGGTCTCCATATCTACCGAGGCGGTTGCTTCGTCAAGAATTATTATCGGAGCTTTGCGAAGAATTGCTCTTGCAATTGCAATTCTTTGTTTTTGACCGCCAGATAAACGCATTCCGCGTTCACCGACCTTTGTTTCATACTGCTCAGGCATAAGCATTATATCATCATGAATTCTGGCCGCTCTTGCAGCTTCCATAACCTCTTTTATGCCTGCTTGCGGATCTGCATAACCAATATTTTCCTCAATTGTTCCGTTAAAAAGAAAGGTATCCTGTAAAACCGGGGCTATGTTGCGGCGTAAGCTATCGATTGATGCTGTCTTAATATTCTTGCCGTCTATAAAAACCTCTCCAGAGGTTGGATCATAAAAACGAGAGATAAGCTGTGCCAATGTAGTTTTACCGACACCGGTTGGTCCTACAAGCGCAATCATCTGACCTGCCTTACACGAAAAGGTTATTTCCTTTAAGACTGGAACTCCGTTTCCATAATCAAAATCAACGTTACGGAATTCGATATTGCCATTTACTTTACCTATGTCAACCGAATCCTGAGTATTTACAATATCTGATTTTGCATCCAGTATCGCAATAACTCTTTCTGCGCCTGCATATGCCATTTGTGTATCTTCCATCATTCTTGCAAAGCTTGTTACAGGTGCGTAAAAGAGTGATAAATACAAAAGGAAAGCAACGATGTCCGGCACCGACATATTACCCGAATATGCAAGCATACCTCCTGCACCAACAACTATTATTGTACCTATTGAGGAGAAAAATTCTATTGTCGGATGAAAAATCGCACTGAACTTAAGAGCATGCAGCATTACCTTTGTATAATGTTCCGCCTGCGAGGAAATTTTATTCTTCTCATAGGCTTCCTGACCAAATGCCTGTATTTCGTGGATTCCCGAAAAATTGTCTTGCAGCTTTGCGTTGAACTCTGCGAGTTCTTTTTGTGATAAGCGAAACTTAGGTCGTATTTTATAAACAAAAATCAGACCTGCGGTAATAATAAACGGAATTGGAATACAGGTTAGCAACGCAAGTTTTATGTTTATGGTGAGAAGCATTATCAAAACACCGATGAGGGTAACTACATTAGTCAGCATCTCAGGAATTATATGAGCGTAAAGCGTTTCGAAGGTGGCAGTATCGTTTACCACACGGCTCATAAGCTCTCCTGTTTGCTTGTCGTGGAAAAAGCTCATCGACAGATTCTGTATCTTATCATATACCCTTACTCGCAGATGTTCAACAAGCGTCCATGCTGCACGGTGGGAAAGATATGCACTTAAAAATCTGAAAAGAATTCTTATAACATATAAAATAATCAATAAAACTGTAAACAGTGCGATTTTGGACGGTATATCCTTATCAGAAAGATTCTTAACCGTCTCAGTAAGGTTTGCAAGAATTTTTGGTGCTGCCAGATTTATAATAGTTAAAGCAAAGGTCGAAAATACTGCAATAGCATATAATTTTTTATACTTAATCGCCTCTTTGCCAATCCTCCACAATAATTTCATTAAAACCTCCGGAATAAAAAATAAAAACCCGAACGATTTTTTCGTTCGGGTTAATTATAACACTTATAACAACTTTTCGTCAACATCAGAATCGTTTTTTTGTTTTTTAACAGCAGCACCGCATCCAGGACAAAACATAGAATCGTTATCAATCTGTTTTCCGCAGAATACACAAGTGCCTTTTTCGGGAACGAACTTAGATATTCTTTTAATTCTGTTGAGTTTTTTAACATGTACCGCAAAGAAAATAATAACAAAAGTTAAAATTAAAATTCCAATTAATGTATATAGAAATATATTAACCCAACCAAAGCCGCTGTCATTAACAATTACAGAGAGCGGAATACCCCAATTTTCTGCATTTTTGCTTATGCTGAAGTTTTCGATAGTAAAATTTCCGTCTTTATCATAAATTATTTTTTGACCCGGTTCGAGTTCTATAATTTTCTCTGTTTTTACTGAAGTTATACTTGCAACCTGTGAAAAAAGCCAGACAACCGAATAATCTTCGTTTTCTTCTACAGCAAAAATTCCTCCGTCAATCGAAATATCTGCGTATTTCAACTCAATCTTCAGTCTGTTACTGCCGCCCGAGCCTTTTATATAAGCCCAAAGTTTACCTGTTTCCAGACCAAGCTTTGTATCGCTTTTTGAATTATCAAGATAGGAAAGAACACTATTTTCGTTGATATTAATGGTTGATTTTTCATTGAATATCAGAATACAGGACGATTTTGTACCGGATTTTATTATATTGTTTTTTGTATAACCCATACCGTTTATTGCGGCATTATAAGCAGAACCGGATTCGTTGATTGATATATTGCCTATAATATCATTGATAACAGCGTCACGAGTTGCGGATGTTACATTAATTTCGTTATTTTGACTTTCTGATGGTAGCCACTCATAAACATATTTTGTGCCTACAGCGATTTTTCCCTCAGCACTAAAGCAGATAATCATCTGCTGTCCTTCACTATCGCCTTTTTCTGCGTTTGCAAATAACTTTGTGGATATTGTGGTTGCTGCACCTGTTTTTGTTCCTACAGAAGTGCCTTTTTCTTCACCTGTTTTTTCTATAAAATAAACCGCATCGGAAGAGGGGATATCAGGCTGCGCTCCTGGTTTGTCAAAGAAAGCGTTTGCTTTTGTTTCTAAAAAATTATTCGACTTGTCGTATGTGTTGTTTTCTGTAAGTTCTAGTTCGAGAATAAGCTCAACCGTTTGACCTTGCTTTATTACATTGGGTACAGAGCCAAATTTCACCGAAGAAGAAGCACTGTCGCCTTTCTTTAAGAATTTATCCTCTACGCTGGTATCTTCTCCAGAATATTTCAACTTAAAGTTATAACTTCCATTGGAAGAGGATATAGATAGCTCATATAAATCCTTGTTTATTTTATTAAAATTTTCTATTTCATTTATTTTATCATATTTAATTGTTTCTTTTAGAATCCATACATATTCTGTTTCGGCAGATACTTTAAAAATAATGAGTGAAAACAACATAAAAAGGATAATGAATCCTGAGAATATTTTCTTATTCATGCTAAATCCTCCTTATAATTAATGAAAAAGGCTAATTGTAAAAATAAAAAATTTGTTTTTCGGGCGGGTTTCCCGACTATCTCAATCGATTAAATATATCCAATAAATTATATCATAGCTATAAGAAAATATCAATATAAGAATTTTACTATTCATTTATAGTCGTTCGTAACAAAATACAGATATTAAATCACGAAAAAAATATAAAAAAGTCTTATTGCAAACTGTATGCAAAAGTAGTAAAATGTATTTATTAATAGTAAGAACAGGAGGTAGATTTATGCAATTCAAAGAAGGAAAGTGGCAAAAGCATATTGACGTAAGAGATTTTATAATAAAAAATTACACGCCGTATGACGGTGATGATAAATTTCTTGCCCCACCTACCGAACGTACAAAGGCTTTATGGGAGAAAGTAAAAAGCCTTATGGATTTGGAACGCAATAATGGTGGAATGCTTGACATTGACGAGCATACCGTTTCTACCATTACCTCTCACCGTGCAGGATACATTGATAAAGAGCTTGAGGATATAGTAGGTTTACAGACAGATGCTCCGTTGAAGAGAGCTATCATGCCATTTGGCGGAATCAGAATGGTTATGGCATCGCTTGAAGCATACGGAAGACAAATGGATCCTGAAGTAGAAAAAATTTTTAAATATAGAAAAACACACAATGACGGCGTTTTCGATGCTTATACCGAGGATATGATAAAAGCACGTCGCAGTGGTATCATAACAGGACTTCCAGATTCATATGGCAGAGGTAGGATTATCGGCGATTACCGCAGAGTTGCTTTATACGGTGCGGATTTTCTTATAAAACAAAAGCAACGGGCAAAAGACGAATGTGTATTTGACCTAATAAACGAGGATATTATCCGTCAGCGTGAAGAATTATCCGAGCAGATTCGCTCCCTCGCAGAATTAAAAGAAATGGCAGCGTTATACGGAATTGATATTTCCGCTCCTGCAAAGGATGTTAAGGAAGCTATTCAATGGCTATATTTTGGTTATCTTGCTGCTATTAAAGAACAAAACGGTGCCGCTATGTCGTTGGGGCGAATATCTACCTTTTTGGATATTTATGCTGAGCGTGATCTTGACGAGGGAAGATATACCGAGAGCGAAATACAGGAATTTATAGACCATTTTGTTATGAAGCTGCGTATGGTACGCTTCCTGCGTACTCCGGCTTATGACGAACTGTTTTCGGGTGACCCGACCTGGATAACCGAAGCTCTTGGTGGTGTTGGAATAGACGGCAGGCATATGGTAACAAAAATGACCTACCGCTTTATGCATACGCTTGTTAATCTCGGGGCTGCTCCTGAACCGAATATAACAGTTCTATGGAGCCAGAGATTGCCTAGTAATTTTAAGGATTTCTGTGCACATATATCAATTGAAACTTCCTCAATTCAATACGAGAACGACGACCTTATGCGTATTGAATACGGTGATGATTACGGCATAGCCTGCTGTGTTTCTGCAATGAAAATCGGCAAGATGATGCAGTTTTTCGGAGCGAGAGCAAATATTGCAAAAGCGTTGTTATATGGTCTGAACGGTGGTAAGGATGAATTCAGCGGTGAACAAATAGGCCCCGAAATGGCACTTTTAAAATCAAATGAGACACTGGATTTTGACGAAGTCTGGAGAAAATACGATCAGGTTTGCAATTGGTTATCCAGGCTATATATAAACACTCTTAACATAATACATTATATGCATGACAAGTATTGTTATGAACGATTACAGATGGCCTTGCAAGATGAACAGGTTATGAGAACGTCAGCGTGCGGTCTTGCAGGCTTTTCGGTAGTAGTGGACTCCTTGTCTGCTATTAAATACGCAAAGGTGCATCCGATACGTAACGAACAGGGTTTGACAGTCGATTTTGAAATCGAGGGCGATTTCCCGAAATTCGGAAACAATGACCCCAGAGCAGACGAAATTGCAAGAAACCTTGTTGAACATTTTATGAAAAAGCTATCGAAACACAACACATACAGGCAGTCTAAACCTACCATGTCGATTTTGACAATAACCTCAAACGTTGTTTACGGAAAGAAAACCGGTGCAACCCCCGATGGACGAAAAAAAGGTGAGCCCTTTGCACCAGGAGCAAACCCAATGCATGGCAGGGATTCCAACGGATGCGTTGCTTCGATGATGTCGGTTGCTTCTTTACCGTATGAATTTTCAAAGGACGGTATTTCATATACCTTTTCGATAGTTCCTGCAGCACTTGGTAAAGATGAAGTTCAGCGTAGAAACAACCTTTCCTCGCTCATGGACGGCTACTTTGCCGAAGAAGGTCACCATATAAACATCAATGTTATCAACCGTGAGGTTCTTATTGATGCTATGGAGCATCCCGAGCTTTATCCTCAGCTTACCATAAGAGTATCGGGTTATGCGGTGAATTTTATAAAATTAAACAGAGAACAGCAGCTTGATGTAATTAACCGAACCTTCCATACAAGATTTTAATTGAATGAGGTGAAAAGAGCATGAATGACGTGATAAAAGGTCGTATACACTCGTTCGAGACTTTTGGAGCCGTTGACGGACCGGGGATACGGTTTGTTGTATTTTTTCAGGGTTGTACTCTTCGCTGTTTGTACTGCCATAACCCCGATACATGGGATAGGGAAGGCGGCAGAGATATAACCGCCGAGGAACTTGTTATTCAGATAAAAAGGTATAAGAATTTTATAAAAAGCGGTGGAGTAACCCTCTCAGGCGGAGAACCGCTTTTACAAAGCGAATTTGCAGAGGAAGTTTTAAGACTATGTAAAATTAACGGTTTTCATACTGCAATAGACACCTCTGGAATAATTCCGCTTGCAGTGTGTAAAGGTGCAACTGATCAAGCCGATATGCTGCTTCTTGACATAAAGGCGATTGACAGTGGTCTGGCAAAGGATATAACAGGTGCAGACAATGAAAACGCTATAAAGTTACTGGGATACTGCGAATAACAAAATAAACCTGTCTGGATTCGTCATGTTTTGCTTCCCGGTTGGACACTGAATACAGAACAGGCTCATCGAATGGGCAGCTTTTTGAAAGACTTCAAGTGTGTAGAAAAAGTTGAGCTGCTGCCTTTTCACAAAATAGGGGAATACAAATGGCAGAATCTCGAGCTTGATTACAAGCTAACCGAAGTTCAACCGCCAGAAGCCGAACAGGTCGAGGAAATAAAGCGGATAGTATTGTCGTATGGGTTAAAGTTATAAATAAATATGTGAAGATATAATGTTTTATATACTGTATTGCTTTGGGCGATAAATTTATCATAAGCTAAAATTAAAATATCTAAAAAGCGGTGTTTCAATTGCTCTGAAACACCGTTTTTATTTGTTTAACATAAAATATGAAGTTAATATTCTATATATAAGAATGGAGTTTAGCATTTGTATTTTATTATTCTAAAAATACATTTAATAAATATATTGACATATTTTTCCTGTAACGCTATAATATTAATAATAAAGAAATATCTTTTTATGGAGGAATTTTTTTGAAAATTAGTAGAATTATCGGATTTTTTTTATGCCTTGTT